>ENA-OYWJ01000056-OYWJ01000056.1-human-gut-metagenome-genome-assembly--contig:-NODE-56-length-55813-cov-26.837369_pt1 | contig 55813 bp, 45 predicted proteins | sample MGYA00244169_ERZ653395 | MGnify/ENA primary metagenome ERZ653395 (study PRJEB26926, sample SAMN06165120) | human gut metagenome | biome: ENVO:00009003; feature: ENVO:2100002; material: ENVO:00002003...
GATCATGCCTAGTCTCGTGGGCTCGGAGATGTGTATAAGAGACAGTATATAAACATGAGACAGAAAAAGTACATCTTAAGCGAGCAGGAACTTCCTACTCAGTGGTACAACATTCAGGCAGATATGCCTAACAAACCATTGCCACCGTTGAACCCTCAGACACACCAGCCAATGAATGCTGATGATTTGTCACACGTATTTAATAAGGAGTGCTCAAAGCAGGAACTTGATACAGAGCACGCTTGGATTGATATTCCGGAAGATGTGCTGGAGAAGTACACCTTCTACCGTTCAACCCCTCTTGTACGTGCTTACGCCCTTGAGGAGGCACTCGGTACTCCGGCGCATATCTATTTCAAGAATGAGAGTATCAATCCGTTAGGCTCTCATAAAATCAATTCAGCCATTCCTCAGTGCTACTACTGTAAGCAGGAGGGTGATACCAATGTCACTACAGAGACTGGTGCAGGCCAGTGGGGTGCAGCCCTCTCTTATGCAGCAAAACTCTACGGCCTGGAGGCTGCAGTTTATCAGGTAAAGATTACCATGCAGCAGAAACCATACCGTTCCAGTATCATGCGTACGTTTGGAGCCACAGTAGAGGGTTCTCCTTCCATGAGTACACGCGCAGGTAAGAACATTATCACACGTGATCCTCATCATCCTGGTTCGCTCGGTACTGCCATCAGTGAGGCTGTTGAACTGGCTACAACCACACCGGGCTGTAAGTATACGCTGGGTTCTGTGCTCAATCATGTGGCACTTCACCAGACCATTATCGGTCTAGAGGCAGAGAAGCAGATGGCGATGGCAGGTGAGTATCCTGATCAGGTGATTGCTTGTTTCGGTGGTGGTAGTAACTTTGGTGGTATTGCCTTCCCATTCCTCCGTCACAACTTCACAGGCGAGCGCCATACTGAGTTTATTGCTGCAGAGCCGGAGAGCTGTCCTAAGCTGACTCGCGGTAAGTTCGAGTATGATTTCGGTGATGAGGCAGGTTACACTCCATTGCTGCCAATGTTTACTCTGGGTCATGATTTCAAGCCTGCCAACATTCATGCAGGTGGTCTCCGTTATCATGGTGCTGGTATGATTATCTCCCAACTTCTGAAGGATGGTTATCTGCATGGTGTAGATATCCCTCAGCTGGAGTCATTCAAGTCAGGTATGCTCTTCGCTCAGACCGAGGGTATCATTCCTGCTCCAGAGAGCTGTCATGCGATTGCAGCCACTATACGTGAGGCTCTGAAGGCTAAGGAAGAGGGCAAGGAGAAGGTTATCCTGTTCTGTCTCTCAGGTCATGGTCTTATCGATATGCCGTCTTACGATAGCTTTATCAATGGCGATTTGCACGATTATTCTGTGAGTGATGAAGAAATCCAGCAGTTCCTCAAGGATGTGCCAAAGGTTGACTAATTTTCAGTTAACAGTTTATACTTTATGGCAAACAGTTGACAATTATTCTTTGAGATATATTGAAATAACAATATCACATTATAAAAGAAGCCAGGCTGCGAAAAGCAACCTGGCTTTTTATTTAGAGATTCTGTTCTCTTTTATTTAGAAATTCTATTCTCAGTTCGAGACTTCAATCTTTCATTAGAAGTTCAACCACTCTTCGATAGCCTTAGCGATGACATCGAAGCTTGTGGTAGGCTCGAAGCGGGCTACAACCTGACCCTTCTTGTTAACGAGGAACTTGGTGAAGTTCCACTTGATATCGGCACTCTCCTTGTAGTTAGGATCAGCCTCGCTCAACATCTTGTCGAGAACAGGGTAGAGAGGGTGGCTCTCGTCCCAACCAGCAAAGCCCTTACATTCTTTCAGAAATTTGAAGAGAGGGGCAGCATCGTCTCCGTTTACCTTGATCTTCTTGTAGCGCTGGAACTCTGTGCCGTATGTAAGCTTGCAAAACTGATGAATGCTTTCATCTGTACCTGGGGCTTGCTGACCAAACTGGTTGCAAGGAAAATCAAGTATTTCGAAACCTTGAGAATGATAGGTCTCATAAAGTTTCTCCAGTTCCTCATACTGAGGGGTGAAACCACACTTTGTAGCGGTGTTAACGATGAGCAGCACTTCGTTGGCATACTCCTTGAGGGAAACATCCTTTCCCTTTCTGTCTTTAACAGAAAATTCGTAAACAGTTCTCATTTTTTTTATCTTTATGTATGTGTTATCTATATTTCCGATCTCAACTTATATGATCTAGAGTGCAAAGATACTACTTTTCTCTTAGAATACTTCAAGAGTTTTTTTAAAAATTCTAAAAATCGAACAAAAATCATAGATGAACGAATAAGCGTAATATATATAATGTAGATAGATATTGTATATCTGGGTAAACAGATACCATATAGCTGAGTATATAGATATCGGTTAGAAATAGAATATAGAAGAATAAAATAGGTAGACAATATAACTACACAATATCAGTATGAAACAGCATAAAAATAAAAAATGCAGGATTTTCACAAACCCTGCATTTCTTTTTCTTAACCTCTTTTTCCTCAAAAAAACAAAGAAAAAGAGGTTTACGATTAATCTATCATTTAACTTTTCTAAGAACTTGTTGCAAAGATACTACATTTTCTTGTAACACCAAACTTTTTCTCAGTTTTTTTTTCAGTAAAAAGGGAAAAATAATCAAATACCCTCCTGTTTTTATACTTTTTTGCAATATTCGGTCAAAAAACAAAGCAAAACGTCTCAATTTTATGACTATTCTGCTTTTTCCCTTGTTTGAACGTTTTGCTGTGTGCGATAACGAGGAAGACTGTGCCCGACAACAACTGCAGATATGTCCTATAATATGTATTACTTTTTTTTCATCTGTAATGATGCGGGCTATCCCTGCGTTCTGTTTCGGTATTCAGTAGGCACGATACCCGTTTCTTTCTTGAATACCTTCGAGAAATACTTAGGGTCAGTAAAACCTACTGCGAAGGCGATACTGGTCAGTGTATCGTCTGTATTGCGCAATATCTCGCATGCCTTCTTGATACGTATATGGCGAACGAAGTCTACCGGTGTCATTCCGGTCGTTGCTTTCACCTTATTATATAGTACGCTTCGGCTCATACCGATTTCGTTCGAGATGTCATCAATCTTGAGCTCCGGGTTGCCTGCATTTTCAACAACAAACCTGAAGACACGCAACATGGTTCTGTCTTGAATCTGTGCCGCCATAAATGCCAGCTCGCTGTTTGGGTCAACCGCTTCATTCTCGGCACTAGTTTCAGCCTGGTTAAGAGCAGGCTGAGGAGCTGCTGCAGGCAGTATTCGCAGGGCTGCTATGGCATCTTTATCGCCAGTTTCCTTCAGCTTTCTGATGACATCCATCTGAATGTTGCGGCGCTGGGTGAGTATAGCCTCTATTCGGCCGAGAAGATAAGGGGTAGAGAATGGCTTGGTGATATAGGCATCAACACCTTCATCAAAGCCTCGCTGCTGGTCTTCTACGCTTGCCTTGGCCGAGAGAATCATCACTGGGATGTTGTTGAGGGTGGTATCCTGCTTAATCTCGTGAATCATCGACAAACCATCCATCACAGGCATGGTAACGTCTGTAAGGATAAAGTCGGGCGTTTCCTTGCGCGCCATCACCAAGCCAGTCTTTCCGTTTTCTGCAAGCAGCACGTTGTAGGTAGGCGAGAGAATGCTGTAGAGGAACTTGCGCAGGTCGGCATTGTCTTCTACTACCAGTACCGTCTGGTCTTTTTGTTCCGCTTCTTCCTGTGCAGTTTCCTGTTCCTTGCCCATTTCTTCCAGGCGTTCAGCCTCTGCATCCTTTTCTTCTTTCTGTTTATTTACTTCTTCTAGATAGTCAGATGCATTGCGGTCGTCAATCTGGCCATTCGCTTCTTCTCTTTCTGCCAGGTCGTAATCTTCCTCGGTCAGACCACTGTTCGTATGGAAGCCTGCCGTGTTGCCGTATCTCTGAACCTTGTCCAGCATTACCAGCATTTCGTTGGCATTGTCTACTACCATTCTCAGCAGTTCCTTGCCCTTTCGGGTGATACCCGGTTCGGTATCCAAAACGGTTTTTACCGGAGCTCCGATGAGCGTTAGAGGGGTTCTCAGACGGTTGGCTGCATCGTTGTAGAACTCGTTCTTCATCACGCTCATCTCGTGGGTTACGTTCTCGCGCTGGCGCTGGTTGTAGGTATAGAAGATTGCGCCTACGATACCGAAGAGCAGAAGCAGCATCAGAAATTTGCACCAGATGCTTTCCCAGAAGGTAGGGCGCACTTCGATAGGCAGTTCTGCCACATACTTGCTCCATACACCTTGAGAGTTGGTGGCTCTCACCTTGAGTACGTAATCGCCATGACTGATACGGTTGAAGCCGATGACATTGCTGCTTCCGTTCGATATCCACTCTCCTGGAGCTGTATAACCATCTATGCGATAGAGGTATTTGGTCTGATACTTGCGCTGATAGTCGAGTGATGCGAAGGTGATGGTCAGATTTCGCTTGTTGGCAGGAATCACCACTTTATCCTTGTGCAGGATAGGTTCCGACTCTTTCTCTCCGCTATAGTGGAGGGAACAGAAGATGACTTTAGGCTGATAGTTGCTCTTCTTCAGCGTAGCCGGATTAAAGGTAATCAGTCCCATAGGGGTACCTACCGATATGTTGTTGCTTGCCGGATCGTGGTAAGGACGGCTTTGCGAGAACGACATGTTGAAGTCGAAGTCGTTAGGTCCGAACACATTGCACTGGCCTGTTTTCGGGTTTACGCAGTCGATACTTGATTCTCTGATTACCCAGATTCTTCCCTGGTTGTCTTCTACCATGCCCTGTACGATGCCTTCGTTAACATCGATGGCATGGAAGTATTTCATCTTCAGGTTCTCTTGCAGGAGCGATTTGCTCACAATCTCTTCCATCACACCGCCCTGTTGCGATATATACATCTTGCCGCTGGTGTGCTCCATGATATAGTTCATATCGTTTGCAGCCAGACTTGTTGTATCGTTCGGTATGTAGTAGGTCTTGTGGTAATTGATCTTTCTTGCGTTTGTAAAGGCATCACTGAAGGTGATGAGACCATCTGTGGTTCCTACGAGAATGGTTCCCGTAGTGGTGCAGCAGATGCGGCGTATGCGGTCGTAGTGCTGTTTCTCCCAAGGCAGTCCGTTTCGTTTACTGATGAAGCTGATACTGCCGTCTGCCGCCTCGTTAACAAGTGCCAGCCCACCTCCGTAGGTACCTATCCAGATGCGTCCGGTGCGGTCGGCTACAATGTCTTGTATCTTGTCGAACGGCAGTGATGACGGGTTGTTGGCATCATAAACAAAGTGTCTTACCTGCATTTTATCTATCAGATAGACACCATTTCCGAAGGTTCCTATCCAGGCTCTTCCCTTGATATCGAAGTGGATGGCAAAGATGCCCGTCTCGGCGAAGTTTACCTGCTGTGGCACAATCTGTCCGCTTGGCGACAGGTATCCGATGCTTTGGTAGGATGCGTTGAGCACCTGGATTACTCCGTTGTGATAGCCAGTCCAGATATGTCCGTCTGGCGATGCATTCACCGAGAACACTTCGTCTTCGCCCACATCCAGCTTGTTGATAATGTAAGGGTGATATTTGAAGACTACCTGTGTCAGGTCGTGAGAGCCTGTCAGCCAGAGGATTCCCTGGTCTGAGAGTACATATTTCGTAATCTTCGGTATGCGGTAGTTGCCTGATGAATTGCTTCTCAGCAGATAAGGCACCAGTTTTCCAGCCTTGCGGTCAAAATAACTGAAGGTTCCTCCCCTTGGCACTACCCAGAGGGTCTTGTGTTCATCTTGTGTGATGAAATTGCTTTCGCAGGTTGTGCGGTCCATCGGGTCGTCCTGATCGGCAAAGAGCCACTGTGTCTGTCCGGTCTTCGGATTGACGAGGGTTACTCCCATGCCGTCAGTGAATGCCCATACCATACCGAAATCATCGGTATAAATCTTCTTTACCTCTGCCAGAGGCTGACTCGGGCTCTGTACGTTGATGATTTCAAACTTGAAGGTGCGCGGGTTGTAGATTACTACACCCAGGTTGGTTGCCAGCAGGAGCTGGTAACCTGTATTTTTCAGTTTGTTGATACGGGTTACGCCTTCCGGCATCGGTATCATGGTGAGTCGGTTCTGCAGGTCATATTTAGCCAGTTTACCGTCTTCTGTAGCCAGGAACACATCTTCTCCCACCCATCTGATCCATTTGAAAGGCAGCTGGCTTGGGAATTTCGAGTTGTATACGTATGCGCCTTTGTCGGTAAGCACCCATTCTCTTCCGTGTGTATCCTGGTGGATGTACCATATATTTCCGCTTCCGAGTCCCTTTTCTCCTACTTTGATGAGTTCTATGTTAAGCTTGTCATAAGAATCTCCTGTTGTTCTAACAGTTATTCCATTTTCAGCTGTAATCCATGTAGCTCCGTTTTTCATTTGGTATACCCGGCTCACGCGCAGGTCTATATTGAACATTTCGTTTATTCTTTTTCCCAATGGTCTAAACTGGCATAAATGGGTATCGTATATGTAGAGCTGCTGGTCGTATGTGATACACCACACGTTGTTGGTATAGGATGGTTCTATTTTCAGTATACGGTTGGTTGACAGGACGTCAATATCATCGGGGTTGTCTCTGAAAGTATGAAACTTGTAGCCGTCATAGAACGACAGTCCGTTCCATGTACTGAACCACATGAGGTTGTCTTTACCTTGTTTCAGGTCTGAGATGGTATTGGCAGCGAGTCCGTCTGTGATAGAGAATTTTCTCACATCGCAGTAAGGTACAGCTACTGTCATGATAGTAGAGAGCAGTCCTAATAGGGTGATATATAATTTTCTTTTCATCATTTTTTATTCGTATACGTTTAAAAATCGCAACAAAGGTAGTGAAAATAAATGAGATATCGTAGTTTTAGGTGTATTTTTTTATGTTATTGCATTAAATTATTCCACTTTTCATGTTATAGGGGTAATATTTGTTTGATTTGCTGGTGGTTCCTTCTTATGTTATGCCTAACAAAAAAACTCCCCCGATAAATGAATATCGGGGGAGTAGTAGGGATATGTTGTTTTGAATTTGATTACTTCTGAATCATCTTCTTTCCGTTCTTGATGACTACACCCTTGTAAGCCTTGGTTACCTTCTGGCCTGCGAGGTTGTAAACAGGAGCGTTCTTTGCAGCTTCATCTGTTGTTATGTTAGTGATGCCGGTAGTTGATGCTGTAGGAGCTACAGTAGGAGCGAGTTCTATCTTGGTATTGAATGGAATGATGATACCTGTATAGTCCATTGCAGTCTCCGTATTAGGTTTGTAACCAAGTTTGAACTTGTCGAAAATCTGCATTGTCTTTTCGGCATCTGTGTAATAGTTTGTGTATTCGCCTTCTACTGCCTTTACGAGAGTAACATCTTTGATAGTAACAAGTTTGCATGCATTTTCCTGTTTTGCAGCCTCTTCTACCGTCATTTCGATAGGCTTAACAATACCATCTGTAACTTTGATGTCTGAAGCAGCAATGTTAACTAACTCTGGAAGTTTTTTAAATTCATCATAAGAAGCCTCAATTGTTCCATTGAGAATTTGACCTGCTTTATAAGACAGAGAACTCTGGTAGATGTCTATACCACCAGTCTCATCAACGATATAGATGTCGCCAGTGCCTACATATTGTACCTGTGCATTCTTTAAAGTCAAAATAGCTTTATTGCCGACACCAATAGCTTTAAATGCAGCAATGTTATCTACCTTCTTTGTTTCTACAGGTTTGGCAGAACCCTTTTTCCAGATCAGAATTTTTTGGATTTGGTCATTGTTGGCATTTGTAACTTTGATGGTATATACCGTATTGGCAGCCTGGTTGTCTGCAGCAATTTCGTACTGGTGTGTACCTTTAGCACCTGTTGTTTGTGTACTGACAGCTTTATTACCAACAAAAATGTTTCTGGTAGTTTTACTAGATCCTCCAGCAGGGCTGATAATATCAATTCTTTCTACATCAAAGTCAAACTTAGGAAGGTTGATATATGCGTCCTTTTTTCCATAGATGATGGCATTGTTTGATGCAAGATAGTATGCTTTTTCCGGTGCACTGACCGTAATGGTATACGCGCCATTGGTGAAATCTGTTGCATTGGTAATGCCTTGTTCTTTAGAGACTGGCAGTTTCCAATTGTTTCCTGCAAAGTCAAAAGTTACTTCCTGTGCAAACGTAACGCTAGCTACGAACGCCAGAACCAATGATAATGAATAGCGTAAAAATTTGTTCATAACTTAATAATTTTAAAAGTTTAACGTATAATTAATAAACTGTTGAAACTCATTTTTTGAGCGCATTCTTAGAATTTGCTTTGTGCTAAAAGCATGTTCTTTGAATAATTACTTATTTATGATGCAAAGATACGAAAAATATCGATACAATGTGTTAAGAAGGTGTTAAATCTTTGATACAGAGAAAGAAATATCATCAAAACCGAAAGAAACACCATCAAAACCGAGAGAAATATCATCAAAAAGGCGGCTGTTTTTGAAAGAATAGGGATTTCCCCCTCAGTTTGTATCCTTTTCCCCTTTGATGCAGACGAGAAATCCACTACCTTTGCATCGAGTTCAAGAAAGAATGCTGTTCTTCAAGAGCTCAATAATTAGAAGATATAAGAATATAAATAACTTAACTGATAAATTGATATGAAAAAGTTTAAGCAGATATGGATGTGGATGGCGATAGCAGCATCTTTCTCATTCACCTCGTGTGATGATGATTATTATTGGCATGATGATTATTACTGGTATGATGACTATAATCATGGTGGCTGGGGATGGAACCAGGGCGACTGGAACAACGGTTCTAACGGCTCTCAGGATGATTACCTGCTGTCGGAGGCTCAGACTCTTACTGGCGACTGGAGAGGCTCTGTGATGCTCTCTGAACTTGCAGAGGACGGTCAGTCTCGCAATAACTACAGTTTCAATGCCGAGATGACGTTCTATCAGGCGGGTGATAAGGTTAACTCGCTCAGCGGTAATGGTGTAGAAGTGGATTATGCCGATGATGGAAGCAATGAATCCCAGACTCTGAAGTTTACCTGGTACATCGATAAGAATGGTGATATTTATATCCGTTATAATGATTCGGGTGCTACTTATGTGATGGATGCAGGTGCTAAGCAGTATGGTTTCTATCTGGGTGATGAAAGGGGCCAGGATGTGTTCTATGGTTATATGATAGGAACAGGTAAGGCTAAGGGTGATGTGATGCAGATCGATTTAGTGCGCTACAATCCGAGTGGAGCCCGTAAGATGACCCGTTCTGCTGCAACCGATTCCGTAGCTCCTAGCTTCGGTAAGGCTACCGGCAGGGCATTCATGCCACATGCAATCAAGAAGTTGCCGAGAAGATGATGATATAAACAAAAGAAATCCGCTCACTCATTGATTTGAGAGAGCGGATTCTTTGTTTATATAAAGCCTTTTATTTAAAGTCTGAATTATTTAAAGCCCCGAGAGGTTTTTGATGAGTTCTGCATCTACGTTTTCCACTTCCTTCTCGATTTCATCAGGGAGATTACAGAAGAAGTCGATGCCGGTTTTGTCTTCCAGCGTCTTGATGTTTACGATATAGTTGCTGAGCTTATCGCCCTTTTCAAATGCCTTGTTCTCGTGAGGGAACCAGTAGCCGAAAGCACTGTAGCTATACTGCTTGGTCTTCTGGATATACTCTTTCTTCAGCACGGCAACAAAGAAATACTTTGGTATTGGGATATAGCCTGGCTTCTGGGTTTCGCTAGAAGCACCCTTCTTCTTCCAGCCCAGGAGATTACTCTCGCTGCCTACCGGGTTGATGGTACCGCCCTTCACGATGAAGAGGGTATCTGAGTCAATCTTCGGAGCCAGCTTGCGCAGCTCATTCTCCATATTAAACCAGGTGCCACGCTGGTTGAAGTTGCTGTACTGTGGTTGCATGTTGGTCATGAAGAAAGTCTGCTTCTGCTGGGTAAGGTTCAGCTTACGGTCAGCAGAAGGGCAGATATGACCATGGTTAAAGCCTTGAGTTGTAGGAGTAGGGTCTTCTGTAAAATCTGTAATTCCCCATTGTTCTTTCAGATCCGTATCCCATGGATAGTTGCGCTCGCCTTGACCAGGTTTCCATCTGTCAACGTTAGATGCCGTGTTTCCTGTGTGGAAAGTATAGCAGCTCCATCTCTGGCTCTTCATGTTATCATCCCATTCTGTAGAATAGTTCAACATACCTGTTGTATTATCCATGTGAACGATGGCATAGCTGGTACCATTATTCTTGAGCTTTGGGAACTCCAGACCGCCGATAGCGTTTCTTACCACTTGTGGCATGTTGGCAGTAGCCACATTCTTGTTTGTATTGTCCTTATCGGTTGACTCACCACCGGTATTGCCACCTGTGCTTCCACCACCGGTATTACCGCCGTTTTCAGGATAATAGAACTGCAGGGTATCGTCAGTACCGCAGGCAGAGAACGTCATCGCAGCAACGAGCGCGAAGATAAAAAACTTAGTATGCTTCATAATTCTCGATAATGTTTTGAAGTTAAAGATTAAGTACTTTCTATATAATAATGTATGTAGAAATCGATTGCATGAGGATAGAATAGAGAAAAAAAGTGCATTCCTACGTATATGCAACTACGCTGGAATGCACTCAGTATCTTTGCGATAATAAATATATCCTTATAAAAAAGGTATATTATTACTTCTTCAATTTGCCGTAACGGTTCATGAAGCGGTCTACGCGACCCGCTGTATCAACGAGCTTGCTCTTACCTGTGTAGAATGGGTGAGATGTGCTAGAGATTTCAATCTTAACAACTGGATAAGTCTCGCCTTCGAACTCAACAGTGTCGTTAGTCTTGCATGTAGACTGAGAGAGGAACATATCGCCGTTAGACATATCCTTGAATACTACAGGACGATAATTCTCTGGATGAATACCTTTTTTCATTTTTCTTTTTTATTTTTATTGGGTTATTAAAATTAGACGTCATGGGGATGCTTGTTGCATCATTTCGTGTCCCTTATCGGGGCATGCCCATTATAGCCTGTTATCAATTTCAGGCTGCAAAGTTACGCTTTTTTCCTGAAACCACCAAATATTTCCTCTTCTTTTTAAGAAATATTTGAGAAATGAGCATAATACGTAGGTTCGCGTTCCCTCCTGACACCTATGTTTTTAATGGATGAAAAGAAATCCCCATCGCCTCTGTTTGGGTAGAGGACGATGGGGATTGGTATTTTTCTCTAATATATAATATCTACTAGGGGAATTACTTGATAATCGCTGTGCTGCCAAATGTTACAGTGAAGTCATCGATGAGAACATCACCGCCTGGCTTCTTTGCATTCATTATGACGAAGCAGTATGTGCCGTCAGCAGAAATAGTGAGTGTTTGCTCTACTAGTTTCCACTCTGTATTCTTGAGTTCGTTAACGTACTCACCATATATATAATCGCCTGCTTTTCCATCTGTAACAGGAACTATACCTGGACGGACAGAAGCGCCTTTTTCTGTTACGGCTTTAGCATAGAACTTAACTTTGTATTCGCCAGCCTTGAGTGTTATTTCTTTATAGCCTAAGCGCTTGTTCGCACTAGCAGATCCGCCTACTTTTACTGAGTACTTGCCGCTATGAGCGTCTTCGCTCTGAGAAAGGGTAGCATTGCCTGCAGTAGAAGCTGTTTTCCAGTTGGTTGGTTTACCATCTGCCCAAGTCTCGAAGCCGCCATTCTCGCCTGTTGCTACCTCGCCTGGTGTTGGATCTGGCTTAGGGTCTGGGTCTGGCTTAACCTCACCACCGCCAGCGCTGGTCTTACCGTTTACAGAAATGAGTTTACCGCCCTGGTTGGTCTCTGGGGTGTTGCCCATGTAGTTGATGAGCTTAGCGCAAACCACAATCTCGTCGCCTTCCTTCAGTGTCATATCGCCTTCCTTCCACTTCTCGCCACCGAAGTAGTAGATGCGGAAGATGTAGAACTGGGTGCTGTTGGCATCATCGGCAATATAGAATGATCCGTTGCCGTAGGATGCAGAGAACTGCTCCTTGATGCTCTGTACCTTACCCTTGATGTAGAACTCCTTGTCGGTAGCCTTACCAGCCTCCAGGGCTGCGGTATATTTCTGGGCAGCTACACTGTTGAATGGGTTTGCCTCAGAACCATCTCCCTTAGCTTCTCCCTTCAAATCTGTGCCTGGGGTAGTATCTCCTGGCTTCTTACCAATCTCCTTACCGTTAATCTTAGCGTATGTTGCAGATTTCAAACCGGTAGCTCCGAAATAGGTTTCGATATTACCGCAGATGATGAGTTCTTTCTTCAGATTACCTGGGTTATCCTTCAGGTTGAGAGCAGTGCGGAGATCGCCGGCTGGCAACTGGATAGGCATACAGTTGTTAACCTCTTTCTCGTCAGCCTTGGCAGCGAGCAGAATGTTTGTTGGAGCTGTCTCTGCACTTGATGCATCACCGAAGATAGCCTCATTGAGTGCCTTGTCTGGTACATAACCTACAATGTAACCCTTAATATATTTGCCGGTGCCTGTCTTAACTGTCTTAGCGTCAGTCACAGTATAAGGGCTGGCTTCTGTACCCTGTGTTGCCACCTCAGGAGTGGTTGGAGCACCAGGCTGAGTAGGCAGTGTATAAGGCTCTGGTACGTCCTCACAGCTAATGAATGTGAAGGCTGCCATAGCCGCCATCAAAACTGAAAATATATACTTTTTCATATTATTGTCTTTTTAAATATTGTTACTATATTGATAATCAGTAATTACTTGATAGAGATGAGATTGCCACCCTTAATCTCTTTGGTGCCGTTATAATCAAGCAGGGTGCCTGATACAACCACCTTCTTGCCTGGTACAAGGATACCCTTGGTTTCCTCTGTCCACTTTGCACCATCGATGTTGAAGCAACGGAATACCTCGAGAGTCTTGCCTTCTGTATCCTTACCGTCGTCAGAGATAACGAATGTACCATTACCATACGTGCCTGTATCTACATCTTTCACCTTTACGATGATACCGGTAGCATAAACCTTAGCATCGCCTGCTGTACCGGCATTGATCTTCTCCAGTGCCTGAGCCACGGTATAAGGCTTCTCCAATGTACCGCCTGTTTCTGATGCCTTCAGGTCATCCGTGCTGCGAAGCACAATCTGCCAGGTGTTATTGTAACGGGTGAAGATACCGGTGATATCGAATACACCCTGTGGAACCACCTCGTTGGCGAACTTAGAATAACCCGAGTTGCGCACTACCAGATTGCTGCTGCTGATCTTCTTGCCCGTTTCGGCATCGATCAGTTCCAGGCTCGTATTGGTATCATCTGGTGCCCATACGTTAGTACCGTTGGCGGAGGCAAACTTCACCGTCTTCAGGGTCATCAGCTTGCCCACGTTAGCATCCATATAGGCTGCATCAGTAAGCTTTGTCAGGTCAAACTCCTCTGGCACTACCGTGCTTGCATCAGCCTCGCCAGGGTTCAGAATCTTGAAGTGCTCGTTCCAGATGGCACGCTCTATCTTTCCCATACCCAGACTTCCGTCTGAGAGCTTGGTATTCACACCGCCAATCTGAGGCAACTTCTTGTAACTGCCGATATAGAGACCCTTCAGGTTTACGAGAATCTCCTGACCAACAGGAAGATACCCCGACAGGCCACTTCCGTTGATGGCAATGATGATAGCGCCGGATGCATCCTGTACGCTCACCTGGTTGTAGATATTGCCACTGACATCATTGCCCGTCACTACCGCCTTGATCATCATGTCCTTCTCAATCAGCTTGTAGCCATTGTCGCTGTTGATAATCGTAGCAAACTGGGTCTTCAAATCTGCTATGCTGATCACATTCTTCTCCCTCAGGCTGTTGTTGCCCCATGGAGATGCAGGCACCTTCTCGGTCAGGTCTGGGTCAGCATAACCGTCGCCCATACACGACCCCAGGGTCAGTGCCAGGAATGCCAATGCTATGAATTTTATCTTTTTCATTGTTCTTTCTTTTTATTGTTATAGAGAAACGGGATTGCTCCCTGTTCTTTATGTTAAAGAGAAACTGCTCTTTAGAATCTGTAAGATACCTGGAACATGCCGTTGGTACCCCAGGTGTAATACTTCTTAGGATTCTTAGAGAACTGGTAGAGGCGTGGATTCTTCACGTTGCCGTTAGCATCCAGTGTATAGCTTGAACGTGAGTTCTGCTCATATCCGCCTGTTACGATGGTCTGGTTGTTCAGCAGGTTGGTAATCATGAGGTTGAAGTTGAGAGAACCCTTCTTCAGTCTCACGCTCTTGCCTATGCTCAGGTCAACCATCCATCCTCCGTGACCCTTCTCCTGGGCTACAGCATCCTCAGTCCAGCTCATACCGTCGAGTGTAGTAGGAGCAAAGATTTCAGGGAATGCCTTGTGGGCAGCCTGGCGGTTGGTCAGCACCTTCTCATATCTGTAGCTTGGAGAATAAGAGAGGTAGATGCGGTCGTAGTAGTTGGCATTGAGGTTGATGAACCATCCGTTTACGTGGGCATCGAGACCGATGCTTCCCACTGTGAGCGGTGTGCCACTCTCGCGCATATTCATCACGTAAGCCTTGTCCTGGTAAACCTCAGCACTCTTTGAGAGCATGTATACGGCGTTTACATTGTTGATGTTCTTCGCCTCGCTCATAGCGCCCAGAGTCTTCAAGTCGAGCCATGATGTGAGCTTGATCTTAGCGCCCACCTCTACACCATAGTATTCCTTCTTCAGTCCGGTCATGCTCACGTAGGTGAATGAGTTCTCATCATCGTTGTAGAAGTTCTGCCATTCCGTAACGTTCTCCAGTCGGCTGTAGTATCCGCTCACGTTGGCACTCAGCCATGCGTTGCGATACAGGTAGCTGAATTCAGAGCTGAAGATGCGCTCGTTCTTGAGGTTAGTCACGAAGTCGTTGCTGATTTCAGGCGAGATGAAGGCTGTGTTTGCCATCGGTGCACGCAGCTCGTATCCGGCTCCTATGCTGAAGGCATGACCTCTGCCCATATCCACGTTCAGACTTCCCTTTACGCCACCGTCCAGGAAGTTGGCTGTGCCGCTCTTGCCCTGGCTGTTGTTCGGTGCCATACCGTTGCGCATGTAGCCTCGGCGGTTCATTCCGGTATATCCGATACGTCCGCTCAGCATCGCCTGCATATTGTAGAATTCGGCTGTATAGGTGCTCCATGCGTTTGCCTTGTTCACGTCGATGCGATAGTCGTAACCGAACTTGTCGCCCTCGTAAACCAGCTTGCCTGTGTTGTTAGGACCGGCTGTGTTCAGGTCGTACTGCACACGTGGGTCGGTCTTAGGATAATCGCCCAGGGCATAGGTGTTGATGTTGTGGAAGATGGCACCGCCCAGCATGTCTTCCAGTGTCTGATAGTGCTGGTTGGTACTCTTTCCGAGCATGATGCCTGTAGCCAGGTTCGATTTCTTGGTCAGCTTGGTGTTCAGAACAGATGACAGGGTCAGGGTCAGGTTGTCGTTGTGCTTAGCCTGAACATAGTAGAGCAGATCCTGTCCGTTCTTGGCTGCCTGCTGGTTGGCATAGTACAGGCGGTTCCAGTTAATCTGTCGGTTCTGCTTGCTTGCCTGCCAGTAGTTTACGGCGTTGTTCCAGTTTTCCCAGGTATACATGTTGTTGCCGTTCTTGTAGTCGCCCCATACATAGTAGCTGGCTGATGGCATGTTCTTCCAGTAGTCTGGCTGTGGATTCTCTGCGTTGTTGTAGTTGAGCTTGGTGCTCTTGTACATAGAGTATTTTCCGAACACCGATGTGGTGAGCTTCATCTGGTCGTTGATTTCCCAGTCCCATGTAGCGATAGCCGAAGGGGCAAAGTCGTTCACTATGCGTGAGTTTCTCTTGTGTCCGTTCTGGTATCCCCAGTATGGGTTGTAGTAGTAGTCGTTGGCAAGCCAGTAGGCCTCGTCGGTAGAAGCTCCCTGGGTGCTTCTTTCTGTCGGGTTACCCCAGGTGGAGAGACTCAGGGAGTGGCCGTTCATCCACTTCTTCTGCACACCGAAGAAATAGGAGAGGGCGTTGTAGAAGGTTCCCTCTACGTATCCCTGGTTAGCCCAACGGTAGGTGAGACCGGCTGTTATTGCCCATCCCTTCTCATTGAAACCGCTGGAGTAGGAGTAGAGTCCGCGCAGGGTATAGTTGCGGTTGGCAACACCTATGCTTGCATACTGTCCTTCCTGCATGCTTCCGGCACGGAAATCATAGTTGTTGGAGCCTGCCATGCCCGTCATCGAATAGCCGTTGGCTTCGAAAGGCAGGGCGAAGTCTACGTTTCTGGAGAATCGGTTCAAACCGCCGATGTTGGAGAAACGGAACTGTCCGGTCTCCATATCGTTCATAGAAGCACCGTTGATATAGACATCGTTGTACTTCTGGTTGAAGGCACGGTAGCGGAAACGTGCTGGCGAGAACAGGTAACCTGCCTGGCTCGCGTATACGTTGCTGGTAGAATTGAGGATGGTGACATTGGATGACATGTCATCGTCCTCGCCCAACTGTGCCTCGGAGAAGGTGAAAGCATTCTCGTCGAGTCCCTGTGCTACGTTCTGGTCAGTCTTTTCGTTCTGAGCCATAGCCAATGAACACGAGAAGAGCGCTAACATTGCTAAGTTTACTTTCTTCTGCATAGTTTATATGTATTAAGTATTAATAAACCGGCAACAGCAGTCTCTTTGAGCAGTGATGATATATGTCCCGCTAGGTCTTGTTTAGGCGATAAGGGGACTTACCGTGGTCCCTGGTCTTGTGTCTTCTGTTCCGATTCTATGTGTTTAATGCTGCAAAGTAACAAAAAATTTTTTGAAAAATGAATTTATTTATGTTAAAAATGCATGAAATCTGAAAAAATATTCGTTTTTATGGAGATATTTCCGGTTTTTTAGGTATCTTTGCTGCGTATTTCCTTATGAAGTTTAGAAATACATATATAATAAGGTATACATTAATAATTAATATTGTATGAGAAAACAATTGCTCTTGCTGGCTGCCCTCCTCATGATAGGGCTGGGCGCTACAGCACAGAAAAAGAAGTCGCAGACTTCCGGTAACAAGCAGTATCAGGTGTATGCTGTGGGTTTCTATAACCAGGAGAACCTCTTCGATACCTGCCATGATGCCGGTAAGAATGATTACGAGTATCTCCCTGCTAAGGGATGGAATGGTATGAAATATACCAATAAACTCAAGAATATGTCGCGTGCACTTGCCGACATGGGTACCGATGTGCTGCCTAACGTGGGCTGTGCCTTCATCGGTCTGTCTGAGGTTGAGAATGCCAACGTGCTGAAAGATCTCACCGCGCAGCCGCCTCTCAAGGCAAGAAACATGCAGTTCTGCCATATCGAGGGTCCCGATAAGCGAGGCATCGATTGTGCGCTGCTCTATAATCCGGCACTCTTCACGGTGAAGAACACCCGATTGGTGCCTTACGTACAGGAACTCGCCAAGGATTCAGCCTACAAGACCCGTGGTTTCTTCACCGTACGTGGTGAGCTGGCGGGCGAGGATGTGGCGGTAATCGTATGCCACTGGCCAAGCCGTTTCTCCGGTCCGTTCTATCGCGAGAGCGGAGCGCGCCAGACTAAGGTGGTAAAAGACAGTCTGCTCCGTCTGAACCCGGCGATGAAAGTGTTCGTGATGGGTGATATGAACGATGATCCTACCGACGCCAGCATGCACAAGGTGCTGAAGGCGAAGGCTGAAATCAGCGAGGTGGGTGCCGATGATATGTACAATCCATGGTACAACATTCTGGCTAAGGAGGGCAAGGGAACCCTGTTCTACAGCGGTTCATGGAATCTCTTCGACCAGATTGTCATCACGCCTAATCTCCTGAACAGGGATAGTAAGAACAAGGACTACAGTTCTCTGAAGTTCTGGAAGAACCACATCTTCCGCCGCGATTACCTCATCCAGCAGGAAGGTCAGTATAAGGGTGCTCCTTTGCGTACCAAGGCAGGCGGCAGATGGCTTAACGGCTACAGCGATCACCTGCCGGTAGTGATGTACCTGGTGAAGGAAAAGAAGTAGAAAATGGTTGAAAATCATCCTTTTGAGCCGTGGCTGCCCGATAATGCGCGGCTGCTGATGCTCGGCACGTTTCCGCCTGCAGAGAAGCGGTGGTGCATGCCCTGGTATTATCCCAACTTCCAGAATGATATGTGGAGGATATTCGGGATTATCTACTTCCAGGATAAGTTCCATTTCGTGGATGTAGAGAAGAAGACCTACCGCCTCGATGCTATTAAGGAATTTCTCAGGGAGAAGGGCGTCGCCATCTATGATACCGCACAGCAGGTGATACGCACCAAGAATACGGCATCCGACAAGGACCTACAGATCGTGCAGCCCGCCGATCTCGACGGCATGCTCCGCCAGCTGCCCCATTGCAGGGCGGTGCTCACAGCCGGCCAGCTTGCCACGAAGGTATTTTCAGAACACTTCGGCATCAAGGAAAAGCCTGAAATGGGAGGTTATGCAGAATTCCAGTTCGAGGGACGCAGTCTCCGTCTGTACCGCATGCCCTCCAGTTCCCGTGCCTATCCCATGGCAGTGGAGAAGAAGGCTGAATTCTACCGCAAGATGTTTGATGAAATCTTATAGAAAGAAGAAAGAATATGAAAGATAAAGTGACCGTTATTGGCATTGCGGGAGGCACAGGCTCCGGCAAGACCACTGTGGTGAAGAAACTCGTAGAAGTGCTGCCGCCTCATTATGTGGCTGTGGTGCCCCTCGATTCATATTATAACGATACCTCGCAGATGACCGAGGAAGAACGTCATCAGATCAACTTCGACCACCCGTCGGCATTCGATTGGAAGCTTTTGCACCAGCAGCTCGCTGATCTGCGTGCTGGCAAGGCGATAGAGCAACCCACCTATAGTTATATCAAATGCAACCGTGAACCGGAAACGATTCACGTTGACCCCAAGCCGGTTGTGATCATCGAAGGCATCATGACGCTGGTGGACAAGAAGTTGAGAGACCTGATGGACCTGAAGGTGTTCGTGGATACCGATGCTGATGAGCGCCTGATACGCAACATTCAGCGTGATACCATCGACAGGGGTCGCACCGTATCGATGGTGGTAGACCGATACCTCAAGGTCCTGAAGCCGATGCACGAGCAGTTTATCGAACCCACCAAGCGCTATGCTGACATTATCATTCCACAGGGTGGCGAAAACCTCAAGGGCATCGGTATCCTCTGCAAGTATGTAGAGGGACTGATAGAGAAATAAAAATATTTTTGCTCAAGCATTGCATTTCTTTAATGCAAAACAAAGTTTAATTAGGAAACAGGGCGGCCTTCTTCGTGAAAAGAGGTCCGCCCGCTTTGTTTTTATCCCGGTCGGGCTATTCAAGTAGTTCAGTTTGCTAACTCAAGTAGTTCTGTCAGCGAATTCAGCCGTCTCAGTTAGCTGATTCAGCCGTCTCAATAAGCCTACGGATACGTCTGCGCTAGCCGACGCAGTAATATCCGTACCCCGACGCAGTAATATCTGTAACCCGACGCAGTAATATCTGTATCCCGACGCAGTAATATCTGTATCCCGACGCAGTAATATCCGTACCCCGATGCAGTAATATCCGTGAGCCAGCGCAGCACAACGTGTGGTCCGTTTTCGCCAGGTCCCATAACCATTTTCTGCAAAGATCTTCTTGCATTTTGCAAGAAGATAAGCTGAAAAACGTGATAGATGAAGGCTATTAGTGATGGATAGCGTGATGGATATTGTAAATATTTTATCCATCCATCACGCTTTCCTAAATAGCTAATTCTCTTATTATCAGGTGATTAATATTTTGAAAAGAGAAAAAGTGAGGGATGTGAGGGATAAAACTTAAAAGATTATTCCTCTTCCTCCTTCTCAAAAGCCTCTACGAAAGGCTGGTGGAAACTCTGGAAGATGCGGAGATACTCGGCTCGCACCTCATCACTCTCCTCAAAAAGATTCAACTCGCCACGCTTGTGAGCCTTCAGCATACTGCTGTAACGGCGAATCTTACGCTTGTAGTTCCTTGCCATCAACGCATCTGCCTGAACAGGATTCTGACTGACATACGAAAAGGCACAAAGCTGCTTCATGAACATGTCGAACACCGGATTGTCATGACTCCAGTCGTCCTCACTCAGCCAGAACCACTGGAAATGATACTTCTGCTCCAGTGCCATCAGATGCTGCCCCAGCTCGTCAATCTCCATGCCCTTCTGCATCTGCTCCTCAGCAAAAGCTACCAGAGATGCCGCATCTACATTCAACTCAACCTCGTGAGACAGCGTGGTGCCCTCAATCTGAATGCGCCAACGGTGATTCCTGTTCTTGATGAGCGCAGAATTCGTGTTCATCAGCAACTCAGAAAGTTTGCCCTCGGTAGGAATCTGATCTACTACCGAAAGACGGTCGCGCTGGTTGCGAACCACCAGCTGATGGTCCTCATGGCGCAAAACACACATGTAAACCAGCCTGTTGCTGTCGAGCTGAAGGGTGAAACGGTCGTTGTTGTCATCGCCCACAAATTCGTAGGTGTAGTCATCCACCTTATCCTGCGGAATGCTCAGCTCGCCATGCACCTTGTTGCCCTCGGCATCGTAGAGCGAGAAACCGATGTAAGGAATCTGAAGGCGGAGGACAACCGGATTGCCGCCGTCCTCAGGAATCAGGGTAACAGCCAGTCCGTCATCGCCGAAATCATCCTTGCGGCATACGAATCCGTCATCCGTCTTCTCAGCCTTCTCCACCTTCACCTCGCCGTGGCGCCACCAGAAATCGAAGGTGATGGTCTGGTCGTCCTCAGCGGCTACACGGATGAAATCCTCGATGTCCTGACCCAGGTAAATCACCTTGGCAGGCTCAATCTCCTCATCGTCATCGCCCAGCGCTCGCACCCACATTTCGCCCGGAACAGGATCATCTTCCCATTCGGCATCAGCAGGGGCTGCAGTAGATTTGAAAACGAGGAAAACCATTCTTTCTTCTTCCCTCGTGCCATCTTCGCGGCACGTGAAGCACTTCGCCTCCTTAGGGATGAAGAATGGGGTTAACAGGTACGGGTTTTTGCATAATGCGGTATACTCTACCTCGGTCCATGCCGGGAGAGCGTGTGTATTTGTCTTGTCTGTCATATTCTCTTGTTGCATATAATTCTTGAGTTGGTCCTATTTCTTTTCATCATCCGGCGTGTGTGGCAGGACGAGGGGGATGTTGATCCCAAAAAACGGTTGCAAAGGTAATGCAAAATCGAGACACTACAAAATATATCACCTATTTTTTTAATTATTTTACGATTCAATATTTGGTGCTTCCAAAAAATAGTTGTAGTTTTGCATCTGAAATAATGAATAGAAAGATGAAAGTCAAGACAATACTCACACTGGCGCTAGCCGCCACAACCCTCGCAGCATGTCACAGGGGAAAGAAACCACCACGTATGGACAATTCGAAACTCGCCATCAGCCTCTCGAAACCGGCTAAGGGCGACAGGGCTATCTACGGACTTGCCTGCCTGGGCTGCTCGGATACCGCGCTGGTGCTGCTGCCCAACGGAGGTGGCGACCCCGTGAGATACAACATTCTGGATGCCACTCGCAACCATCAGGTGTTTGGAGATATAGAGGTGGGCGACTGGGTTTGCGTGATGCCATGCGAGGAGAAGGATGAGAAGAACCGTGCCGACATGGTGATAGACCTGGACCAGCTGAAGGCCACCTGGACCTATCCGGTGATGCCGAAGCTGCGCGATGTATCGCATCTGAGCAAGCGCCAGCAGGCGAGAATCCTTGCCAATATGCCCGACAGCATCGTAGAAACCTATATGGTGCCGCGCCAGTATGGCTTCACCCTGAAGCGCATGAGCGAGGCGATGGCCGTGGGCAGGGTGATGATAAACAAAGATGTGGACGACGACAGCCCGGTAGAATATCCTGATGTGCCTCAGTATACGGAATGGCATGCCTATAACGGCAAACTGATTCTTGTGCAGGGCCGCCGCGAGTTGGAGGGCGTGGTGATCAACGGAAAGACGAAGCGCGATACCTTCACCTTTGTATATATGAAGGGCGACAGTCTGGCTCTCTCTGATCGTGAGGGCCGCATCCAGGGTTTCCACCGCTCGCTCAATGCGATGAAGGCCAACGCCAAGGCCCATGCTGCAGCCGAGAAGCTGAACAGCAAGATGAAGAAGGAAATATTGAAGTAAATTACATAATAAATATAAAAAAAGAGGCGAATAGGACGATTTCTCAATTTTTTTGTCTAATTTTGCACCTTGGAATTTAATTCATACATCGAACATAAAGAAAAAGAACAAGAATAATGAAGAAGAAAATTCAGTTCAGTCTCGTCTATCGAGACATGTGGCAGAGCTCTGGTAAGTTCCAGCCACGCAAGGATCAGTTGGCTAAAATTGCCCCAGTTATCATCGAAATGGGATGCTTTAGCCGTGTAGAGACTAACGGCGGTGCCTTCGAACAGGTTAACCTCCTGGCAGGTGAAAACCCTAACGATGCCGTACGCGCATTCTGCAAACCTTTCAACGAGGTGGGCATCAAGACTCACATGCTCGACCGCGGATTGAACGCTCTTCGTATGTATCCTGTGCCTGACGACGTGCGCGCCCTTATGTATAAGGTAAAGGCTAAGCAGGGTACCAACATCACACGTATCTTCGACGGACTGAACGATGTGCGCAACATCATTCCTTCTATCAAGTGGGCAAAGGAGGGTGGCATGACTCCACAGTGTGCACTCTGTATCACTAACTCTCCTGTTCATACTCTGGAATATTACATGAACATCGCCGACCAGCTCATCGCTGCCGGTGCAGAGGAAATCTGTTTGAAGGATATGGCAGGTATCGGCCAGCCAGCATTCCTCGGCAAACTCACCAAGATGATTAAGGACAAGTATCCTGAGATCATCATCCAGTATCACGGCCACTCAGGTCCTGGTCTCTCTATGGCTTCTATCCTCGAGGTCTGCAACAATGGTGCCGACATCATCGATACAGCCATCGAGCCATTGTCATGGGGTAAGGTTCACCCAGACGTAATCTCAGTTATCAGCATGCTGAAGAACGAGGGCTTCGAGGTGCCTGAAATCAACATGAGCGCTTATATGAAGGCTCGTGCTATGACTCAGGAGTTCATCGACGAGTGGCTCGGCTACTTCATCAACCCAGGTAACAAGATCATGTCTTCATTGTTGCTCGGTTGCGGTCTCCCTGGCGGTATGATGGGTTCTATGATGGCAGACCTCGGCGGTATGCGTCAGACCATCAACAACATCCGCAAGAAGAAGGGTGAGGAAGAGTTGTCTATGGACGACCTGCTCATCAAGCTCTTCGACGAGGTAGAGTATGTATGGCCACGCGTAGGTTATCCTCCATTGGTAACCCCATTCAGCCAGTATGTAAAGAACATCTCACTGATGAATCTCCTCACCATGGAGCAGGGCAAGGGTCGCTTCGTAATGATGGACGACTCTATGTGGGGTATGATTCTCGGTAAGAGCGGTAAGATTCCCGGAACTATCGACCCAGAACTCGTAGAGCTCGCCAAGAAGCAGGGCCGCGAGTTTACAGATGTTGATGCACACACATTGCTCACCAACGCCCTCGACGACTTCAAGAAGGAGATGGACGAGAACGGTTGGGATTATGGTCAGGACGACGAGGAACTCTTCGAGCTCGCTATGCACCCAGAGCAGTATCGCAACTACAAGAGCGGACAGGCAAAGAAGAACTTCCTGGCCGACCTTCAGAAGGCAAAGGATGCCAAGCTCGGTACAACCCTTACTCCTGCACAGCTTGCAGAGTTCAAGCACGCCAAGGCAGATGCCATCGTGGCACCAGTAGCCGGCCAGCTCTTCTGGGAATTCCAGGGCGAGGGCGAGTGCCAGCCAGCTGTAGAGCCATACATCGGCAAGGAATACAAAGAAGGTGATGCCTTCTGCTATATCCAGGCTCCTTGGGGCGAGTTTGAAACCATCCCAGCTGCATTGGGCGGCAAACTCGTAGAAATCAATGCCAAGCAGGGCAGCAAGGTGCGCAAGGGCGATGTTATCGCTTACATCGAGCGCAACGCTGAGTAAATATAATAGAAATGAATTATCAAGCTATTATTGATAAGTATTATCCTGAGGATAATGAGCTTCGGCATATCCTCATTACACATAGCCAATCTGTAGCGCGAAAAGCGCTACAGATTGTTTCGTATCATCCCGAATTGCAACTCGATGCCCAGTTTATCGAAGAAGCAGCTATGCTCCACGACCTCGGCATCTTCATGACCGATGCCCCAGGCATACAGTGTTTCGGCTCGCAGCCCTACATCTGCCATGGACGACTGGGAGCAGAAATCCTGCGCAAGGAAGGATATGAGCGACATGCCCGCGTATGTGAGCGCCATACCGGTGCAGGCATCACAGAGGCACAGATCATAGCACAGAACCTACCCCTGCCACATCAGGATTTCCTGCCGGAAACCATGGAGGAGAAGGTGATTTGCTACGCTGATAAATTCTTCAGCAAAACTCACCTCGACCGGGAAAAAACAATTGAGAAAGCAGAAAAAAGTCTCATGAAGTTCGGAGAGGAAGGAGTAAAACGCTTCCAGCAATGGGAACGCATGTTTGAATAGAATTCTAATTTATTGAATGAGAAAACAATCGACGATAGCTATGCTGCTGCTCGCTGCCATCTCGTGTATGATGGTGGCTAACCCAGGTACGCCCGATTCGAAAAAGAAAAAGAAGAAGGAGAAGACGGAAACCGTGGACAGCGTGGGGGACAGTGTGTTTGTAGACTCGCTGGGCAACGAAATAAAGCCCAAGCTGAAACAGGCTGACGACACCACGCAGATGGACTCGCTGCAGAAAGCTATATGGAAACATAATAAAGTGGTGGATGACAGTATTCGCCTCGATAGTATCGCCAGAAAGAAACAGGGTGGAGTAGATGCACCGGTTAACTATCAGGCGGACGACTCTCTCGTATACGATGCCAAGAACAAGGTGGCATATCTCTACGGAAACTCCAACGTGAAGTATACCAACATGGACCTCAGTTCCGACCGCATCTCCATGGATATGGACAAGAGCAACGTGAAGGCGATGGGTACACCCGACAGTACGGCGGAGGGAGGCATCAAGGGCAAACCTGTCTTCAAGATGGGTAGCGATACCTATGATACCGACACCATCAAATTCAACTTCAAGAGCAAGAAGGCCCTTATTAATAATGTATATACAGAACAGCAAGACGGATTCCTGACCGGTATGAAGTCGAAACGCGACTCATCGGGAGTCATCTATCTGCAGCACGGAAGGTATACCACCTGCGATGATCCGCATCCCGACTTCTACATCTCGCTCTCCCGAGCCAAGGTAAGGCCGGGCAAGGATGTGGTATTCGGACCAGCCTATCTCGTGGTGTGCGATGTGCCTATGCCGCTTGCCATCCCTTACGGCTTCTTCCCGTTCACCAAGAGCTACAGCAGCGGTTTCATCATGCCAACCTACGGCGATGAAACGGCACGAGGATTCTATCTCAGAGATGGCGGATATTATTTCGCCATGAACGATAAATGGGACCTGAAGCTGCTGGGCGAGATTTATACCAAGGGATCGTGGGGACTCTCGGCAGCCAGCAACTACCGAAAGAGATACAAATACTCGGGTTCCTTCTTCTTCAGTTACCAGGATACGAAGAACGGCGACAAGGGAATGCCAGACTTTACCGAGCAGGAGAGCTTCAAACTGCAATGGAGCCACCGCCAGGACAGCAAGGCAAACCCATACAGTTCGCTTTCGGCAAGTGTGAACTTCGCCACATCGAGCTACGAACGCAACAACCTCAACTCGCTCTACAATCCGCAGACGATGACGCAGAGTACGCGAACCTCATCTGTTAACTGGAGCACCTCGTTCTCAAGCATCGGTATGACGCTCAGTTCCACCGCCAACCTCTCGCAGAACATGCGCGATTCATCCATCGCCATGACGCTGCCCGACCTCAACATCAGCATCTCCCGCTTCTATCCGTTCAGAAGAAAGAAGATGGTGGGCGATGAGAAATGGTACGAGAAGATAGCCATGAGCTATACGGGACACATCTCTAACAGCATCAATACCAAAGAGGATAAGCTGATGCACAGTTCACTCATCAAGGACTGGCGCAACGGATGGCAGCATCAGATACCGGTGAGCGCTACATTCACGCTCTTCAAATATCTCAACGTGAACCCATCGTTCAATTTCACCGACCGTATGTATACCAACAAGGTGGAGAGATCATGGGATGAAGCCAGACAAACGGAGAAGTGTGATACTATCTACGGTTTCAACAACGTGTATAACTGGAACATGAGCGTAGGTCTCTCTACCAAACTCTATGGTTTCTACATACCAAGCCGCAAGCTCTTCGGAGATAAGATACAGGCTGTGCGCCACGTGTTTACGCCTACGGTGAGCTTCAGTTATGCCCCAGACTTCGGAGCTTCACGCTACGGCTACTGGGACACCTACCAGAAGACCGATGCCGACGGAAACGTATCGCTGGTGAGCTACTCGAAGTATGCCAATGCTCTCTACGGTGCGCCGGGCAAGGGTAAGAGCGGTAATATCTCGTTTACCCTGGGCAACAACATCGAGATGAAGGTGAAGAGCGATAAGGACTCTACCGGATACAAGAAACTCAGTATCATCGATGCGTTCGACATCAACATGAGTTACAATACCGCAGCCAAGGTTCGCCCTTGGAGCGATATGAACATCAACCTCAGACTGAAGTGGTGGAAGAACTATACCTTCAACATGAACGCTGTGTTTGCCACCTATGCCTACGAGCTGGACGACCAGAACAATGTTTATGTGGGTACCCATACGGAGTGGGGCAAGGGCAGGTTCGGACGATTCCAGGGTATGTCGCAGAACTTCTCGTTCACACTGAACCCGGAGAAGTTGAAGAAACTCTTTGGCGGGGGCGATGATGAGGACGACAAGAAGGACAGCCAGCGCAATGATGATGACGATGAAGGTCTGGATACCGACATCGAAAGCAACGTAGACGACAGCATGGAGAAGGGTAAGACGGCAGCCAAGAAGGGCGGCAAGGCTGAAACGGATTCAGATGGTTATATGGCGTTTAAGATGCCATGGTCGCTGACCTTCGGTTATGGTGTAACGATGCGCGAGGATACGCGAAGAGAGAAGTTCAATGAGAAGACGATGCGCTATGCATACAAGTTTACCCAGACTCTGAACATGAGTGGTAACGTAAGAATCAGTGATGGCTGGAACATCAGTTTCTCATCCGGTTATGATTTTGACAACCACAAGATCAGCATGACCACCGCCAGTCTGGCTCGTGATCTTCACTGTTTTAACATGAGCTGTTCTGTGGTTCTCGCTCCATATACGAGCTACAACTTCACTTTCCGTTGTAACGCAGCCACCCTGACAGATGCGCTGAAATACGACAAGCGTAGTGGTTATTCGAACGCTGTACAATGGTACTAGGTGATAGTTTATAGTTGAAAGTTTATAGTTAATAGAGCTTTTCTGCTTATAGATAATAAAAAAACAGGCAAAATCATTTTGCCTGTTTTTTTATTATCTATATTGCTTTTTACCTTTAAAAAAGGCTCGGGGGACCAGCGATGGAATCGCTGGGAACGGGGACAGGAAGGAGAAAAGCCTCTTTGCACCCCCGTTCCCAGCGATTCCATCGCTGGTCCCCTATTTAAAAGCCTCTTTTTACCTTTTTACCTTTAAAAGCCTTTTTTTCGCCTCCGGGTGCTCAGGATAAAGGGTGAGGGCCTTGCGGTAATTCATGATGGCAGCCTCTTTCATGCCCTCTTTTTCGCACTCCTTCCCCATAATCACATACTCCGTGGCAAGGCGCTTGAGGAACTTCTGCTGCTTCTCCTTCTCTTCATCCTTCTTTCTTATTTCTTCACGCAACCGCTCGTTCTCTGCCTGAAGCTCGTTCACCCTGTTCAGCTTTTTGCGGATGAAACGCTTGGCAAGCGGCTGCTCGATGTCATAACGACTGTGGATGGCAAGGAAGAAGTTATCGAGAGCCGACTGCATATCGCCCCTGTCAAAGGCCTTGACGGCATCATGATACTGCTTGTCGGCCTTACTCTGAGTAAGCGCTGTGTTGATGGTGCTCTGGTCGTTGTAATGACGGGCAAACTGCTTGACATCATTGCGCACGAAAACATCACTCTGACGCAACGGCTCCTGAAGACTGATGCCCTCGAGACTGGTGCAGCGGGACAAGGCAACATACGTCTGTCCGCCCGCAAAGACACCACCCGTGAAATCAATCTTCACCTGGTTGAAGGTGAGGCCCTGGCTCTTATGAACCGTTATCGCCCAAGCCAGACGGATGGGGTACTGCTCGTATCTGCCAATCTCTTCCTCCTCAATCTTTTTCTCAACCTCATTGAAATGGTATCTCATGTTGCTCCATGCCGCAGGCTCCACCATCACATCCTTGCCTTCCTCGGTGCGCACATAAATCTTGGCATCCTCTTCCTCATCAAAACCGATGATGGTGCCCAGCGTGCCATTCACCCACTGATGCTCGATATCATTCTTGATGAAGATAACCTGAGCCCCCGTCTTGAGGTAAAGCTCGATAGGGGTAGGGAGACTACTCTCCGGAAACTCGCCCTGTATGTGGCCACGGAAGAGGCAAGGCTCTCCCGGAAGACACTGGAGCTGGCTGTCGTTGATGTAATCTACCGTATCGCGGCGTGTAGAGAGGGTGATGGCAAGTTTGGAATCGCTCTCATCGAGCTGGGCTCCCACGCGCTGGTTGAGGCGCTGGAGATCCTGCATAAGTACCTGAGACGTGCGGATATGGTCGAGGATGCTGATGAAAACGGGATCGCTCTGACGGTATACCTTCTTGAGTTCGATGCTCACGAGCTTGAAGTATTCGAACACCTTGGCATCGAAGAAGAAACTGCTGCGGTAGAAGGGACTGAGCAGACGACGGTCGTCTTCCCTCACCACAGGCTCCAGCTGGAAGATATCGCCCACCAGAAGCAGCTGCTTGCCCCCGAAAGGCTCTCGCATGTTGCGGCAATATACCCGCAATATCTTGTCCAGGAAATCGATGATATCGGCACGAACCATACTGATCTCATCGATGATGATGAGCTCTACCTCGCGGATAATCTTTATCTTCTCTGAATTATACTTCAGGGTATTGCGGATGTTGCGGACGGAATACATGCTGTCGTTGGGTAGCAGCGGGTGGAAAGGAAGCTTGAAAAAGCTGTGGAGCGTGCTTCCTCCGGCGTTGATGGCCGCAATGCCTGTTGGGGCAAGAATGATATGTTTCTTCTTGGTATTGGCGGCTATATAACGTAAGAAAGTAGATTTACCCGTCCCCGCCTTTCCGGTAAGGAAAAGCGAACGACGGGTAAACTGTATGATTTGGAGTGCATTCTGCAACTCCGGGTTGTCTAAATCTATGTTCATATTGAGTAATGTTAAGTGTTAAGTGTTAAATGTTAAATTAGGCTTGCGTCCTTGCGCTACGAGTAAGCAAGAATGAAAACTTAACACTTAACATTCAACACTTAACATTATAATTCTAAAGGTCATCGAAGTTGACAGGCTGCTCCGTTGGCTTAGCCTTCTTCTTCTCTTTCTTTTCTTCTGTGGTGGCTGTACCGTTGGCAGATTCGCTTTCAGCCTTCTTGGCAGGAACCTCGCGGATGATAGGGTTGCCTTCGTCATCGAGAATGATCTCTTCCTGGAAGGCGGTACTGTCTACCTTGGTGGTATCTACCTTTGGCTTTGGTGCATAGCTTGCACAGATGTACATATCGCGGGTGATATCGCTGTCCTGTGGCTTGTCAAACTTGCCGTGATACTGCTGGAAGGCTGGGTCGCCAAAGACACTCTGGAGGAAGTAACCGCACACAGGAAGAGCGGTTCTCGAACCCTGACCCAAGGCTCCGGTGCGGAAGTGGAGACAGCGGTATTCGCCTCCTACCCAGGCACCAACTACGAGCTTAGGGCTCACACACATGAACCAGGCATCGGAGTGGTTGTTGGTGGTACCTGTCTTTCCACCGAACTCGGTATCACGGTAGTTGCCTACATAACCCCAGAGACTCTGGGATGTACCTCCCGGCTCCTTCATACCGCCCTGTAAGAGCTGCTGCATGAGGAAGGCACTCTTGTAAGGTATCACCTGCTCAGAATCGGTAGGGCCCTCGTAAACCACCTTACCGTCGTGGTCTACAATCTTGGTAACCAATACCGGGTCGTGGTGCTTGCCATTGTTGGCAATGGTGCTGTAGGCGCATGCCATCTCCAGGAGGTTGACATCGCTGGAACCGAGGGCGAGAGAAGGGGTGTCATCCAGCGGACTGTTGATACCCATCTTCTTGGCTGTCTCGATGATGCGCTTGATGCCCATCTCCTGTCCTAATCTTACAGCCACAGAGTTGATACTCTTGGCAAAGGCACTCTTCAATGGGATGCTGTCGCCCGAGAACGAACCGTTGGCATTGGATGGACGCCAGATGGTCATTTCGTGCTTCTTCTTATCGTATACCTCCATAGAGATATATTCGTCGCGACGCTTATCACAAGGGGTTAAACCCTGATTCATCGCCTCGGTATAAACAAAGAGCTTGAAGGTAGAACCAGGCTGGCGCTCGGCTGTTACCTTGTCATACTTCCAGTGGTCGAAGTCGATATCGCCCACCCATGCCTTTACTGCTCCGGTCTGTGGCTCCATGGCTACAAAGGCGCAGTGCATGAAGGTGGTCATATACTTGATGGAGTCTTCTGATGTCATGTTCATCGTGATGCTGCCCTTGTCATAATCGAACACCTTAACCGGGTGAACCCACTCCTTATAGTAATAGTTTACTGAGTCGGGATTATTAGGGAAGCGGGCTACCAATGCCTTGTAGAATGGCTGGCGCTCGGCGATGCCCTGGATGAAGTTTGGTATCACGTTGTGGTTCTCATCCTGCCAAGGATCCTGACCCATCCAGTTGCCTTTGCCTGCCTGGGTACGGCGGATGCTCCAGTGGTTGTTGAAGTTTTGCTGTACCTGTTTCATCTGCTTGCGGGCTGCATCTTCTGCATACTTCTGCATGCGGGTATCGATGGTGGTATAAATCTTCAAACCGCTGGTATAGAGGTCGTAACCTTCGTCTTTACACCAGTCTTTCAGGTAGTTGGCTACTGCCTCACGGAAGTATTTAGCCTGTCCGTCGTAGTTTTCTTCTACCTTGAAATCGAGCTTGATAGGCTCATCTTTCAGTTCATTGTATCTGTCTTTTGAGAGATCGCCATGTGTCACCATATTATATAATACGGTGTTGCGGCGTGCAAGACTGTTCTCCGGGTTGGTGCGTGGGTTGTAGTAGGTGGTAGCTTTGAGCATGCCCACGAGCACGGCAGCCTGACCGGTGGTCAACTCCTTAGGGGTGGTGTTGAAGTAGGTCTTCGCAGCGGTTTTGATACCATACGAATTGCTACCGAAATCTACCGTATTGGCATACATGGTGATGATTTCCTTCTTGCTGAATACCGTTTCGAGTTTTACCGCGATGATCCACTCCTTGCTCTTGATGATGAGCAGGCGGAGTACAGGAATCTTGCCCAGCAAACCGGTAGAATATTGCGAACGTACACGGAACATGTTCTTCGCCAGCTGCTGTGTGATAGTAGAAGCACCGCGCCCGTTATGATGGAGGAGTGCATCCTTGGCAGCAGCAAACACACCGATAGGGTCGATACCGATATGCTTGTAGAATCGTTCATCCTCGGTATCTACCAGTGCCTTAAAGAAATCAGGTGTTACCTCATCATATTCTACCGGAGTACGGTTTTCGTTGAAATACTTGCCGATGAGCTTTCCGTCAGCCGAATAGATTTCAGAGGCCTCTGAGGTCTGTGGGTCCAGAATGCCTGAGAAATAGCCAGGTGACTTGCCGAAGAGCCATAAAAAGTTGATATCTACTGCGCCCAGATACAAGATGAAGGCGACTATACAACTTGCCAAGGCTACGAGGGTCTTGGTATACCACGCTCTGCCCTGATACAATCCTTTGTACCAGGTACAGAATGCGCGAAACTTTTGCCATAACCAGGCAAAGAGAGACTTAATTTTATTCATATATGATGATATAATGATTTCGTTGTTTTATTCTTCGTTCTTCACTTCCTCTACATCCACATAAATCTCCTTTGAATCCTGTTTCTGCTGTTGGTTCTTCAGCCAGATTCTCTTGTTGTTGGAGACTTTAAAGGCGTTGAGAAGCTCTACTACTCCATAGATGAGCATACCCCAACCGATGATGAAAAGAGGAGCAGAGGCGATGGCTGAAGGCTTGATGATGGCGAGCAGACCCAGTAGAAGAAGGGCTGAAGGGAAGAGCCAGAAGAGGATGCCTACGCGTCCCATCTTAGCTGCAGAAGCCAGGTTGGCAAACTGGGTCAGAGCGCCCAAAATCAGGATGAACGCCAGGATGAACATCAGCCAGGCGATAAACACCTGAGGCATCAGGGCAAGCAGCAATCCCAGGATAAGACTGCCTACGCTCACAAGCGGGAATTTAGGTATCATACCCATGATAGGCTTACCATTGGAATCAGACAGAAGCTGGCCCTGCATCTTCTCTGCATTGCGCTTGGCTGCCCAATAACTGGCAAGGGAGATGACACCTGAAAGGAAAAACAAAACACCGATGGCGATGGTTATCCAGGTGACGGTCTGCTCACGATATTGGATGAGCAGGACTCCTACGATGATGGCGCATACTGCGCGGAATATTGAACTGTGTATTACCTTCATACTAAAACTGATTTTGTTATTTCGGGGCAAAGTTACGAAAGAAATCCGAAACTAGCAAGAAGTTTTTTATATAAACTTAAATTATTGCTATATTTAACGCTAATTATTGCTATATTTAACGCAAATTATTTGTTGGTCTCGATAGAAAGCCGTAATTTTGTAAGCAAAATCAGAATCATGATGTCTTGGAAAGAGACTTAGTGAAAGTAAAAACTATGTCTGGAGTATAGACTTAGGAAAAGTAAAAACTCATTTTTGATATAGACGGAAAAAGTAAAGACAATGACAAAATTATATTTGGTGCGCCATGGTGAAACGGTGGATAACAAGGCGCAAATTATGCAGGGACAAACACCGGGAAAACTCAATATGAAAGGTATTGAGCAGGCTGAGGAAGTGGCCAGGAAAATGGCGGGTACCCCTATCGATGTTTTCGTATCGAGCGATCTCTATCGCAGTATACAGACCTGTGAAATTATCGCCGGCTCGCATCCCGTTGTCACCACTCCCTTGCTCAGAGAGCGCGATTGGGGCGATTTTACGGGTAAATTCATCCCTGACCTGCCGAAGGACCCAAAGGATTGGCCGGACAACATAGAGACGCTGGAAAAGATGAAATCAAGAGCCCAGAATTTCCTTACCTGGCTCAAGGTTACTTATCCTGACCAGACCGTTCTTGCTGTGGGGCATGGCATCATCAACAAGGCTATCCAGAGTGTTTATTATAAACGTCCGATGAACCAGATCGAGAAAATGGCGAATGCTGAGGTCAGAGTCCTTATTCTTTAAGTGAAGAGTGAAGAATTCAATTGCTTCGCTAATCATAAAGTTCAAAGTATCAAAAGTTCTAAGTATAATTCAAAGTATCAAAGAATATGAATAAAATTGCTCTTATTACAGGCGCAACAAGCGGTATTGGCGAAGGTTGTGCACGTCGTTTTGCCCGTGGCGGCTATAACCTGATTCTTACAGGTAGAAATACGGGAAAGTTGGAAATCCTGAAGAAAGAACTCGAGGCTGAGGGCGTTGAGGTGCTTGCCTTGGCTTTCGATGTGCGTAACCGTGAAGCTGCCAAGAAAGCGGTGGATTACATCCCTGAGGAGTGGCGCAATGTGGATGTGCTTATCAATAATGCGGGACTCGCACGTGGACTGGAACCTGAATATGAGGGCGATTTTGAAGATTGGGACCAGATGATTGATACCAATATCAAGGGACTCTTAACCATGACTCGCCTGATTGTACCTGGTATGGTGGAGCGTAATCATGGTCATGTAATCAATATAGGTAGTGTGGCGGGTGATGCTGCTTATGCGGGAGGTAATGTATATTGTGCTACCAAAGCGGCTGTAAAGGCTATTACAGACGGCTTGCGTATTGATGTGGCACATACGAAAGTGCGTGTTACCAATGTGAAACCGGGTTTGGTTGAAACAAACTTCTCTAACATCCGTTTCCATGGTGACCAGAACCGCGCAGACAACGTTTACCGCGGCATCGAGCCTCTGAACGGCGATGACGTGGCTGATGTAGCCTTCTATGCTGCAAGTGCCCCGGAACACGTGCAAATAGCTGAGGTGCTGGTTCTTGCTACACATCAGGCTAACGGAACCGTGATACATAGAAACTAGTTAATAGTTTACAGTTAATAGTTAATAGTTTATAGAGGCTGCGCCGTTGAGCAAGATAGTCAAAGCGGTTTATGCTATAAACTGTAAACTATTAATTATTAACTATTAATGATGTGGCAAAGCTGATTGATATCTGATTCGAATGTATCTCGATTAATCGCCTTTGCCCGCATTCCAGATTTGTAGTTGTAGATGGTCTGGGTGGAGTAATGCAGCAGGGTAGCTATCTCCTGGCTGTCGGTTATACCCAGTCGCATCAGGGCAAAGATGCGAATTTCCGTGGTCAGGTCGTGCGTAGTAGGAACTTCCATTTGACATTCTGGCAGCAGGAGCTTGTTCAACTCAGTAACGAAACCCGGATACAACTCCATGAATGCCTTATCGAACCGGTTGTAGAACATCTGTGATTCCTCTTCTTCCAATTTATGGGTGTTGAGACTCTTCAGCAAATCGGCGGTCTGGTTTGCCTTGATCTTACGGCTTACCAGTTTGCGGTAATCTGATAACTTGCTGATATAAGCTGCACTGATGTCCATAAAGAGGCGCATGTAGGTCTCTCGCTTGATATTGGTCTCTATCAGCTGCTGGTTCAGTTCGGTGAGCTGTGCATTCATCTCTTTCTGCTTCTCGTTCTGTTCTTCAATCTCAGCCTTGTTTTTCTTCAGCCTGTTCTTCTGTCGGTTGTTGACGAATGAGAGGATGAGAATGATGACCAGCGCTATGCTTACACCAATGAACCCCCAAAGAAAGCGGGTACGAGAGCGCTCTGCAGCCTGCTGGTTGGCTGAAGCGATGACTGGAAGGATGTTGGAAATCTCCATCATGCGCAGTTGGTTGTTGAAGAACTGTGCATCTTCCATCGTGTGCTGGATATATTTGGCTGCTCTCTTACTGTTGCTCGCATCCTTTTTAAAGATGTAGTAGGCTAGCTTTTGAAGCGCAACAGTTTCTTTGAGTTGGCACAATCCATCGCTCACGGATGCCTCTACGAGATATTCCTCGTAAAGGTCGAATTTGCCGGTATTTTTGTAATATCTGGCTATACCATAAGCTGACATGGCATGGATACGGGATTTGGCTGGCGACATCTTCAGTGCCTTCAGATAATAGTTGAGCGATTCCTTGCTGATAGGGCTGTTGATATAGGCGTATTCGCCCATGAGATAGTTATAGTAGGCAGATTTCTTACTGTTTTCGTTGAAAATCTGTATCAGAAGGCTCATATAATGCTTCTTCTTGGCGCGGAATTCTTCGGCGTAATCAGAGTTATTGGCGTATGATTCCCAGTAATTATAGATCCAGGCGAAGGTGAAGTAATAGTATAGCTTCAACTGGTATGGCATCTCATTAGGATTGAGAGATTTGAGTAAGCTTTCTGCTTTGCCATAAAATCCCCTTACCGAGAGTATGGACGCCTGGTTTATCTGGTTACGTAATATATAATAGGTGTTATGACATTTTTCTGCCAATTCAAGCCCCTGTTTCATATATGCGTATGCTGAGTCGTAGCGGTAAGTACTATAGGCATGATATATGCTGTCAAGAAACAGTAGTCGGGTTTGGTTGTCTTCAGCTTCATAAGCTTGCCGCTTCAGATGTTTCAATTCCTTTTCCTTGATTCCCTGATAATATTGGTCGTTTTCAATCATCTTGTCAATACGATCCAATAAAGTCTTCTCGTCCGTTTTGCCTTGAGCAGCCAATGGCATAGTAAGCAAAAGAAGTAAATATATAAGTAGTTTCATCTTTAATGCTTCTTTATAATTATAACAAAATAGTCTTTTAAATGTTATTTTCGTCCTTTTGTCCGTTTTGTGGTGCAAAGATACAAATTTCCTTTCATATAATACCATTTACTTTAGATAAAAATAGTTAATATATTAAAGTCTCTGATTCTTAAGAAGTTATCTAGTTCTTTAGTAGGCTGATTTTTTACCAAAATGCTACTTAGGTATACAACTTTGAAAAAAATGATATAACTTTGCAAACGAAATCAGAAAACAGTAGTTTTAATGGTTTAATTACCACTTCAAGTCTTCTAAAAGTATTTAATGATAAAGAAAATTCCTTTTGTTGATTTAGTATGTTGATTTAAATAGGAAAACAGGTTTAGTTTATATTAGGGAAAAAAGGATTGGTAATAGACTAGGCTACTTGATGATTCAAGTTTGCCCTTAAAGGCAAAGCTTATCTATTATGTTTTAGGGAAAACCGCCATGCTTTTGTGAAAAAGTGTGGCGGTCTTTGTTTAATATATGTTAGTTTCTTCTCTTTTCTTTTTCTTTTCTTTGGTCAACTCAAATTATTTTTTTACCTTTGCCACATATTTATATATAGATGAATGGATTTATATATATAGGTAGTAGGAAATAGATTTCGAGAGAAAATATCAGTTTTCTTCATGTGTAGAGGGAAATGGTAAGTAGACTTTAAAATATTATATTGAATAAAATATTAAAACAATGAATATATTAGTTACAGGCGCTAATGGGCAGTTGGGGCATGAAATGCAAATCTGTGCCCAAAATAGCAATCACAAGTTTGTCTTCACCGATGTGGCTGAAGGCTATGAAAAACTGGATATCACCAATCTTGACGCTATCAGAGAAAAGGTGAGGGAGAATGATATTCAGGTAATTGTTAACTGCGCTGCTTATACCAACGTAGATAAGGCTGAAACAGATTACGATCTGGTTAATCTGCTCAACAATACTGCTGCGGGAAATTTGGCACAGGCTATGAAGGAGGTAGATGGTGCTTTGATTCATGTATCTACCGACTATGTTTTTCAGGGCGATAAGAATATACCTTGCCGTGAAGATTGGGAAACGAATCCTTTGGGGGTATATGGTAAAACGAAACTTGCAGGCGAAAAGAGTATTGAAGCTACAGGATGCAAGCATATCATCATCCGTACAGCATGGCTCTACTCGCAGTGGGGTAAGAACTTCGTGAAGACTATGCAGAGTCTCACGGCAAGCCATGACACCCTGAAGGTGGTCTTCGACCAGGTGGGTACTCCAACTTATGCTGGCGACCTGGCTGCTGTCATCTCACATATCATCGAAACTGACCAGTTGGATAAGACGGGCATCTACCACTTCTCTAATGAGGGTGTCTGCTCTTGGTTTGATTTCGCTAAGATTATCTGCGAACTGAGCGGAAATACTTGCGATATACAGCCTTGCTACAGCGAGGAGTTCCCAAGCCCAGTGAAGCGTCCTCACTTCTCTGTACTTGACAAGAGTAAGCTGAAGCAGACTTTCGGATTTAAGGTGCCATACTGGACTGACAGTTTGAAGAAGTGCATCGCTGAATTGGCGGCAGCAAAATAATTATTAATTATAAATTATTAATTGAAATGAAGAATATCATTATCACGGGCGGTGCTGGTTTCATCGGCTCACACGTAGTAAGACTTTTCGTGAACAAATATCCTGAGTATCATATCATCAACCTCGACAAGTTGACATACGCAGGCAACCTGGCTAACCTCAAGGACATCGAGGACAAGCCTAACTATACTTTCGTTAAGGGTGATATCTGTGATTTCGACCTGATGTTGAAACTGATGCAGGACTACAAGGTGGATGGCATCATCCATCTCGCTGCCGAGAGCCACGTAGATAGAAGTATCAAGGATCCATTCACTTTCGCTCAGACCAACGTGATGGGAACCCTGTCTCTGCTCCAGGCGGCAAAGATTTACTGGGAGAGTCTTCCTGAAGGATATGAGGGCAAGCGCTTCTATCACATCTCTACTGATGAGGTTTACGGTGCCTTGCAGATGACTCATCCTGAGGGCATTCCTGCACCTTTCACCACCAAGGCATCCAGCGATAAGAACCACGAGGCTTACGGCGAGGAGTTCTTCGTAGAGACTACCAAGTACAATCCTCACTCTCCATACTCTGCATCCAAGGCAAGCTCAGACCACTTCGTCCGTGCTTTCCACGATACATACGGTATGCCTACCATCGTGACCAACTGCTCTAACAACTACGGTCCATACCAGTTCCCTGAGAAGTTGATTCCGCTGTTTATCAACAATATCCGTCATCGCAAGCCATTGCCTGTATATGGTAAGGGCGAGAACGTGCGCGACTGGTTGTATGTTGTGGATCACGCCCGTGCCATCGATATGATTTTCCACAAGGGTAAGATTGCCGAGACTTACAACATCGGCGGTTTCAACGAGTGGAAGAACATTGATATCATCAAGGTGGTAATCAAGACTGTTGATAGATTGCTCGGCAGAAAGGAAGGCGAGGATATGGATCTCATCACTTACGTAACAGACAGAAAGGGTCACGATATGCGTTATGCCATCGACTCTAGAAAGTTGCAGAAGGAACTCGGCTGGGAGCCATCACTCCAGTTTGAGGAGGGTATCGAGGAAACCGTGAAGTGGTATCTTGAAAACCAGGAATGGATGGACAATGTGACAAACGGTGACTATCAGAAGTATTACGAAAACATGTATAAAGATAGATAATGTCTGATAATTTAAAAACAAAAACAAGAAAAGGGTTAGTTTGGAGTGTGATAGAACGCTTTGCTACGCAGGGTGTACAATTTCTATTTGGAATAATTCTTGCTAGGCTTCTTTCACCTGAAGATTATGGAACAATAGCCATGCCTTTGGTGTTTTTGGCAATTGCTCAATGTTTTATAGATAGTGGCTTCTCTACAGCTCTTATTAGAAAACCAGAATTGACTGAAGAAGATCTCTCCACAGCATTCTATTTTAATATAGGTGTAGGAGTAGTTTGCTATTTAGCTTTATTTTTCACCTCTCCATTGATAGCAGATTTCTATAATACGCCAATACTTGCAGACCTTTTGAAGGTTACTGCTTTGGCAACGCTCTTCAATCCGCTATGTGCTGTTCAGCAAGCATTACTTACAAGAAAAATTGATTTTAAAACACAGGCGGTGGTGTCGCTTTCTGGGGCAATTGTTAGTGGAATCGTAGGTTTAACTATGGCTTATAGTGGATTTGGAGTATGGTCTTTGGTCTGTCAACAAGTTGGTGGATATATAATAAGAACAATTCTCTTATGGGGATTCAGCAAATGGAAACCTAAAAGAGTTTGGTCTTGGGAATCTTTCCATTATCTCTGGGGATTTGGTTCTAAACTGTTAGGATCGGGGCTCTTGGATACAATATATAAGAATATTTACCCTATTGTGATTGGAAAGTTTTTTAGTGCAAATGACTTAGGTAATTTTACACGAGCGCAACAGTTTTCAAATCTTCCTTCTACTAATGTAGCTGGTATTATGCATCGTGTAACTTTTCCTGTCTTGAGTAGTATACAAAATGAGGATGATCGATTGGCAAGAAATTATCGAAAGATATTGAAATTGTCAGCTTTTGTGGTTTTTCCTATGATGTTAATGCTTTCTGCAATAGCAAGTCCTCTAGTAAAGGTTGTTTTAACAGACAAATGGGATGGCTGTATTATTCTTTTGCAGATATTGTGTTTTTCTATGATGTGGTATCCTATTCATGGAATAAATCTTAATCTGCTTACGGTTAAAGGTCGCTCTGATTTATTTTTTAGACTTGAAATTATAAAAAAAGTCCTCGGAGTTTGCATTATGTGCATAACTATACCTCATGGTATCATTTGGATGGTATGTGGTGAAATTGTAAGTTCAATGGTTGCTTTAATTATCAATACATATTATACAGGAAAGTTGATACATGTAGGTTATTTTAAGCAAATGTGTGATTTGCTTCCTGTATTTGGGGTATCTTTTGCAATGTGGCTTGCAATACATGCATCATTGCTGCTCACGAATAATGTATATTCACAATTAATTATAGGCATTATAGTTGGCTTTGCTTTTTATGTGATTTTTGCAAAGTTGATTTTGAAATCAGAATGGAATGAAACAATGGAAATGATTTTAAACAAAATAAAATAGTAATAATTATGGATAAAAAAATAATTACGGTAACGTCTCCGTTACTTCCTAGTCTTGACGACTTTACTGCTGAACTTAAGAAAATTTGGGACAGCAAGTGGATTACCAACAATGGATCTTACCATCATCAGTTGGAGGCTGCTTTGGCTGAGTATCTCAAGGTGCCATACGTAAGTCTCTTTACAAATGGAACTTTACCACTGATAACAGCTCTTCAAGCTCTTCGCATTACTGGCGAAGTTATTACAACCCCTTATAGTTTTGTTGCAACAACTCATGCCTTGTGGTGGAATGGTATCAAGCCTGTCTTTGTGGATATTGATCTTAATACAGGTAATCTAGATCCAAACAAGATTGAGGCTGCCATCACTCCTAGAACAACAGCAATCATGCCTGTGCATGTTTACGGCAAGCCATGTGATACTAAGGCTATTCAAGATATTGCTGATAAATATGGCTTGAAGGTTATATATGATGCAGCTCATGCCTTTGGTGTGGAAGTAAATGGTGAGAGCATTTTGAATGCAGGAGATATGTCTACTCTCAGTTTCCATGCAACTAAGGTATATAATACAATTGAAGGTGGTGCAATGATTATGCATGATGCAAATACAAAGCAGCGTATTGACTACTTGAAAAACTTTGGATTTGCAGGAGAAACCACAGTCGTAGGACCTGGTATTAATAGTAAAATGGATGAGATGCGCAGTGCCTACGGCTTACTTAATTTAAAGCAGGTAGATGCAGCTATAGAGGCTCGTCATCAGGTAGCTATTAAGTATCGTGAGGCATTGCGCCCAATAGAGGGTATTACCTTCTTTGATGATATGCCTGGTGTAAAACATAACTATAGCTATTTCCCAATCTTTGTAGATGCAGAGAAATATGGCATGACTCGTGATGATCTTTATGCCAAGATGAAGGCTGCAAATGTTCTAGGACGTCGCTACTTCTTCCCATTGATTAGTGAGTTCTCTACTTATCGTGGTTTGGAGAGTGCCGCTCCAGAGAATCTTCCTAATGCTCATAAAATGGCAGATAGTGTGATTTGCTTGCCTATGCACCATGCCTTGAGTGATGAGGATGTGCAAAGAGTTTTGGATTGCATTTTACCATAAACGTCTTATATGAAACATATATTTTTATTAGGAGTAGGGCATGCAACTCCTTTCTTCATAGAATTAGCAGAGGCTTGCGGGTATGTTGTTGATGGTCTTTACCATTATAATGATGAACGCACAGGTGAATTTGATCACGGCTATTCTATCTTGGGTTCTTTTGCTGACATGTTTAAAGAAGGAGTTAGAGGTCGGAATTATTGTCTTACAATGGGAAATATGGCTATCAAGGAACAGGTTAGCAAGCGAATACTTGCGGAAGGAGGGCTGCTCCCTACTATAATTCATCCTTCTGCATCAATATCTCGTTTTGCAAAAATTTCAGATTGTGGTGTTCTTATAAGTAATAGATGTGAAATACAGGCGGATGTTGAGATAGAGGAGGGATGTGTTCTATGGTCTTCTTGCATAGTCTGCCATAATACAAAAATGGGGCAATATGTTTTTTGTGGTCCAGGTTCACTGGTTGGAGCATTTACAAATCTTGACTCAAAGGCATTTGTTGGGCAGCATTCATTAATCATTTCTGGCAAGGTTGATTCTATAGGTGAGTCTGCTATTATTGGAGCAGGTGCTGTAGTAACGAAGTCTGTTGACCCAGGTGTTGTGGTTGCGGGTAATCCTGCTAAGAGAATAAGATAATGTTTGATAAGAAAAATCATAATATTATGTTTCAAAGAAGTAAAGGTAACGAGATAATAGTCTCTGTTTTATGCTTAACTTATAATCAGGTTCTTTATGTACGTGATTGTCTCAATGGTTTTGTTATGCAAAAAACAGATTTTGCGTTTGAAGTTATTGTTCATGATGATGCTTCAACTGATGGTACGAAAGAAATTATCCAAGAATATGCTGATAGGTATCCCAATATAATAAAGCCTATATTTGAAACAGATAATCAATATTCAAAAGTTGGATTTGGAGGAATAAAAAGAATAGTAAAACCTTATTTGAAAGGAAAGTACATTGCTTTCTGTGAAGGTGACGATTATTGGATTGATTCTTGCAAATTACAAAAACAAATGCAGATCTTTAGAGAAAATGAGCAGATTGATTTTGTTTTTACCAATATAGACTATCTTTATGAAGAATCAGGAAAACGTATTAATCGCTTTCTTACAACAAATGGTCGAAGAGTCTCAAAAAACTTTTCTGATCATTTGTTTAATACTAATTTCATTGCCCCATGTACTTGGATGTATAAATCCAAGTTCTTTTTAGTTGATGATAAGAAATATGTAGATGCTTCGTTTGTTACGGCTTTGGAAATTTTTGCTAATGGAAAAGTTTTTTTCTTGGATGATGTTACGGCTGTTTATAGGTGCATTAAAGAATCTGCTTCTCATTCTGCCTCTTTTGAAAAAAGGTATAGACACCTAAAAGGTGTAATGGACATTAAAAAAGAATATATTGGAAAATATCGCCAACTAGTGAACCAACATGATATTGATAAATTTTATGTCGATTGGTATGGTCAGGCATATAGAATGTTTGTGGCGGGTGATAAAAAAGAGTTTGCGGAAGCTTGTTCTTTTTTCTTGCATACGCATAGATATGATAAATATTTCTTTTATAGTTTGCCAAAGCCTATACTTAGTTATTTGATTAAATTACGTTATAATAAGTATTTAAAAAACTGATGAAAGTTCTAGCTGTTGTTGTAACATACTATCCTGATATAGCTCTTTTGAAAGAGAATATAGGTATTCTGTTACGCTATGTAGACCATATCCTAGTGTGGGAAAATATGCCCAAAACAGATGCGGTAAGATATAAAGTTGTGGATAGTCCTAAAATCGAATATGTAGGATGTGGGGACAATGTGGGTATTTCGCGAGCATTAAATTTTGCTTGGGAGTATGCGAATGATAATGACTATGATGGAATCTTAACTATGGATCAAGATTCTATTTGGGACAATTTAGGGCAATTTTTATCTAAAATAGAAGTTTCTCCATTAAAAGAATCTGCTATTTTCTCACCAAATCAAGGTATAGAATACGTGCATATTCCATTTAATCCCATTGATCATTCTATTACTTCTGGTATGTTTGTTCCCATTTTGGTTTTAAATACCATAGGAGGCTATCTGGAGGATTTTTTGATTGACGGCATAGATATAGAATTTTGTTATCGAGCAAGAAAATTTGGCTTCAATACATATACAGTATCAGGCTGTTATTTAAAACAACGTTATGGAACTCCAATGGTAAAACGCTTTTTGTGGAAAAAATATATATTGTCTAATTATTCTCCATTTAGGCTTTATGGTATATTGAAAAATTTCAAAATAATATCTCAACTATATCCTAATGAAAAGGGAGTTAGACGTGAACTTAAAAAAGTCTATCTTTATCAGTTCGTTAGAAATATACTTTTTTATGAGGATAATAAAAAGGCTAAACTTCTTGCCATTTTTAGTGGTTATCTTCATGGAAAGTATTATAATCGTTTACGTATAACAAAGTTATTAAATAAATGTCTTCCAAATTATCAAGTTTAATATGAATGAGGAATCAGTTGTTATAGCTAATACATTATTTCATGTGTTGCTTTTTTTATATTGTTTTAAACGATATAAAAAAAAGAATCTATCTACTTTATTGTCTTTTTTTTATGCTTTAAGTTCTATTGCTTCTTTGGCTTATTTCGAAAATCCATTATATTCTCTCTTTCCTGCGGGAGAAGGTGTTGTAACAATTCAGGCAGCCCTTGTCTTGTGGTTTATTGATGGATGTTGTATTTTAGCATTTAGTAGAATAGATTTTGATAAGATAAAACAAGTTTTGCATTATGATAGAAATGTATTATATACAGTAGAAAAGTTAATAATTGTGATTTTGGCAGTTTATCTAATATTGGCACTTCCTTTATCAATAAGAGACTTCGTAAATTCTGGAGATTTGAGTGAAATGAGAAATAGCCAGTATGATGCAACTCAAATTGCAGCAAAATATAGTGGTGTTTTAGGATTTATTTTTTATAAGTTTCAATTGTATGTCTATACAACACCTCTTTTGCTGTTATCAATTATTTCTGTTAGGTATGCCTTCCAAAAAAGAATTACGACTTGGGATAAATTCGGTATAGTTCTTTATGTGTTAGCTAAAATGAATATAGTCTTAGGTAATGTCTCAAGGGCTACTATTATGTTTGCAACCTTTGACTTGATTGTACTTTTTGTATTATATAAAGATTTTTTTGCGGAAAAGGTAAAAAAGAAAATAATATTGGTTTCAATATCTTTGGCAATAGGAGTGTCCTTTATTTTTGCTGCTATTTCTATATCTAGATTTGGAGATGATAAATCTCTTGTAGAAAATGTGAATACAATTAGATATGCAGGTGAGGCAAATTTAAATTTCATGTCATTATTATATCCTGATTTGAAAACTCCTTTATTAGGCTATGAAGATTTTGCATTATTTCGCTCAATTATGGGTTTAGATTATACATCGACAGGATCAAGAGAGGGTACTACTGTATATAATTCTGACATAAAGAAGAAATATAAGTATTATAATCCTACCTATATATTTCATGGTGCCGCTGGTCTTTTTTTATTTAATTTTGGTGCTGTTGGTGGTATGTTTATTGCTTTTCTTTTCTATTTGTATATGCAAAGAATAGGTAAGCGTCAGGCAAAAATACCAGTTGTATCAATTTTTGTGGTAATAATATGTGCTGCCAATATTTTAAAGGGTATATGCTACATGGAAATAACGGGGCTTGAAGGTAACTATTTGATACTTTATCTCATACTTTTGAGTCTTTTCTTGAGTTTATCGAATAAGAATTTGGTAGTAGAATCTAATCATCAGATAAAAAAATAATATACGATGGAAAAATATGATGTTATAGCTTTTTATCTCCCACAATTTCATCCTATTGAAGAAAATGAAAAGTGGTGGGGTAAGGGATTCACAGAATGGACAAATGTAGGTAATGCAAAACCTCTTTTCCCTGGTCATTATCAGCCAAGAGTACCTAAAGATTTAGGTTACTATGATTTACGTTTGGAAGAAGTTGCTGAGCAACAATCAGAACTAGCTCTGGAAAATGGAGTGACAGGATTTATGTATTGGCATTATTGGTTTGGTAATGGTAAAACAATAATGGATATGCCAATAAAGCGTATGGTGAACGACAAGAAAATTAAAATTAAGTTTTCTGTTTGTTGGGCGAATCATTCATGGTATGCAAAGAATTGGAATTCGAGAGACTCAAAGACTGATAAATTGCTCATAGAACAGCAATATCTTGGAAAGCAAGATTATATTGACTATTTCAATTATTGTTTGCCTTTATTTAAAGATGAGCGATACTTACTCATAGACAATAAGCCTTTGTTTGGTCTTTATCAGCCTTACTCCATGCCAGATATTAATGAGTTTATTGATTTGTGGAACGAGATGGCTAAAGCAAACGGATTTGATGGCATTTATTTCATGGCATTTAATTCGAGATGCAACGGATATGAGAAATTTAAGAACTCAGCGTATGATGCATGTGTAGTGGACTGTGTGGCTGACAGCAAATACTATGGTAAAAGCCGTTTCCTCAATAAATGTTATTACTGGTTGTGTAGAAAGTTGGGATTCCCAGAAATAGTCCCTTATGATAATTATGTAAAAACTTGCTTTAAATACTTTATGGAGCATGAGGATGTCGTTCCATGCATAGTTCCAAATTATGATCATACTCCAAGAAGCAAAAGAGCAGGTATGCTTTTGCATAAATCGACCCCTGAGAAATGGGAAACCCTTTTAAAGGGTATAAAACGAATCTTGGATTCTAAAGAAACCAAGAATTCAAGTTCTCGTTTACTGTTTATAAAAGCATGGAATGAATGGGCAGAAGGAAATTATTTGGAACCTGATTGCGTATTTGGTCGCAGTTATTTGGAAAGAATCAAAAAGATTTTTGGTTAATGGATATAGTCATTTGTGTAGCATATAAGAATTGTTTCTTCTTGAAGAAAAACATTCTGTTTATAAATAAGAATCTGTGTCCAGACAATATATACATTATCACGAATGGTTCTAATTTCAAATTGTTGGAATCACTTCCTGACAATGCTAAATTGTTGGACGAGAATAAACTCGTGTATGGATTGACTTTCGCAAGTGTGAGAAAAGGCGTGAAGGAACATCTTGGACTCAATCTGACGGGTTGGTATTTCCAGCAATTTCTTAAAATGGCATTTGCTCTTACAGAGTACGCTAAAGATGAATATTTGGTTTGGGATGCTGATACAATTCCATTAAATCATTTGGAATTTAAGGATCATGATGGGCGTTATCTTTTTATGCCCAAGACCGAGCATCATGCACCATACTTTAGTACAATAGATAAATTGTTTGATGCTCCAAAGAAGGCTGACTACTCCTTTATATCTGAGCATATGATTTTCAATGTAAAGATAATGCGTGAACTAATTGCTAAGATTGGACAGGCGGAAATATCAGAATGTCCTAGAGGGGCTTTGTGGTTCGAGAAGTGTATTTATGCTATACAGCCTGGAGTTTTACAAGGATTTAGTGAGTTTGAGACATACGGAACATATTGCCTGAATTATTATCCAGATATCTTCAGACTTCGTAAGTTTAGAACTTTCAGAAGAGGAGGTCTGATCTTTGGCATGATGGCATCTACGAAAGAAATTGACTCTTTGAAGGATGATTTGGATACATGCTCATTCGAATTGTATGATTATCCTGTATCTCTTCATAGAAGATGGTTGCAGAAGGCTTTTTATTGGTATTGTAGAATCAAAAATAAATTGAGAACAAAATAATAATCATGCAAAAGAAATATTATCCATATTTAGACTTACTCAAGTTCGTTTGTTGCATAGGCATTGTGGGCATCCATACATGGCCGTTATTTTATGCAGTAGAGCCATTAAAAGATTGGTATGAAAAATTGTGTCCAGTGTTTGTTTCCATCTTTTTTGTTGTTTCTTCCATGCTGTTTTGGCAAAAGATAGAATTCAACAATAATGATTGGAGCAAGTTGGGGCATTTCTGCAAGCGACTTCTGATATTGTTAGCTTGTTGGTCAGTATTACTCATGCCTCATTGGCTTTCTCAATTCATAAGACACAATCCTAATGATTGGTATCTGTGGATAGCTCCGAAAATATTAACCACAGGAACAGCGCAGGGCTCTTGGTTTATTATGGCTTTGATATATGGCACTATTATCTGCTACTTGCTTAACAGATACTTAAACAAGCATTTTGTATTCGCCCTATGTGCATTCATCTGGCTCTATTTCAGTTTGGTCAAAGGTGGATATATTGATGATTGCTTGGGAATTTATCTGCACGGTGAGGGTGATGGCTTCCATTTGGATTCATTTTATTTGCCAACTCGCTCCATATTTTGGATAGAGGCAGCCTATTATTTGTTGCCTAAGTTGAAGAGAGTGAGTGTACCTACTGTGGCTTTGGCTGCAATTTCGGGGGGGGCAATTTTAGCAGAACTATTTGTAAGAGATTATGTGTTTGTTCTTAATGCGGTAATTGCGATATGTGTTCCTACGATATGTGCCAAGATTGCAACAGATTCCAAGAATTCTAACTATGTCTTTTTACGTAAGATGAGCATCATGATATACTTTATTCACTTTGTGCCAGTAACAGTATTTCATGTTCTTGCTGATAAGCATATTATCCCTTACGAATATGGGGCGATAGAGTTTTTGGTAGTATTTGCTTTGGCATCGATATGCGCAGGTATAATAGTATGGGCAAGCAATAAATATAAAATTTTGAAATATCTTTATTAGACTAAATGAGTATGGTTTCAATAATTATAGCCACTTATAATTCTGAGAAAACTTTGAGACGTGCGCTGGATAGCGTACTCAATCAGAGTTATCAGGATTGGGAGTGCATCGTGGTGGATGGTGCGTCAAAAGATAACACTATCGAAATTGTGAAGGAATACGTTAGTAAAGATTCTCGCTTCCGTTACATGTCTGAGCCAGACCACGGCATTTATGATGCCTTTAACAAGGGATGGAAAATGGCGAAAGGTGAATGGGTGATGTATTTGGGAAGTGATGATGAATATACCAAGGATGGCATCAAGGCTTTGATGGAGAATAGTGATGGGGTTGATGTAGTGTATGGAAATGTCATATTAAAATATTCTGATTTTAAACAAAAAAAACAAAAAGCATCTCATGTTAATTTTACGGGTACCCAAGCTTTTTGTTGTCACCAAGCTGTTGCTATGAAAAAAGAAGTCCTTCTAATGTTAAATGGTTTTGATGAAAAGTATAAATTGTTAGCAGATTGGGATATTTTGCGTAGAGCAGGACAAAGAGGATTTTATTATAAGTCTATAGATACAGAGGTTGCTTTCTTTTTTGTAGGAGGAGCAAGCTCATATAATTATGAGGCGACTTTTGAAGCATATAGAATTTATAAAAAATCAACAAATTCTTTAATAGCCTTTCTAACGCTTTCTTCAAGACTTTGGCGAAAATTTCTTTTAATATGTAGAAATAAATATGTTGGGCATTAAACTTTTACATTTTTCAGTGGATGATGTTATAGTATCGTTTAAGCAGCTTACAGAAACGAATCCCATCTCTATTTTTGAAATTCCAATGTTTAGTTATTTGAAAAAAATGCATGAAAAGTATGGGGTGGTTGTTTCTTGTTATTGTTTTTATACATGTGGTGACTTTACGTTATCTAATGCAACAAGACAGTATAGACAAGAATTTGAAAACAATTCTTCATGGTTAAAATTTAGTTTTCATGGTAATACAGGAAGAGAGAACTATGAAGAACAAGACTTAAAAATGTCTCAAAGGCAATTTCAAGATGTTATTTGTAATTTAAAAGAAATAGTTGGACCTAGTTCTTTAGATAGTTTCGCTAGAATTCACACCTTTCAGGCTTCCCGTAATTTTGTTCGCTTTTTAGCTCAGAATGAAGATTACTCGTTGAAGGGATTGTTGTCCGCAGATGACAGTAGAATTTCGTATTCACTTTCTAAGTGTGATAATGCTCAACTTAAATTAGATGGTTGGTTTCAATCCGATGGTTTGGCTCTATTAAAAACAACTCAACGTTTTGATAGTTTAAGACCGAGCAGTTTGAAGCGTTTGTTTGTGGTGGGGGGCAAGTTCTTTTATTCACTCATGAATGGATTTTCTATCCTCAACAAGATTTTAATTTAGCGGTAAGAGCGAAGCTTATTAAGCTGTTAATGAATATAGTATTTAGATTTTATAAGAAGGAAAATTACTATAATGTATTTCCTATAGAGATATTAAAATATAAAGTTAATGGATAAGATGAAGCGATTTATAGATTGCGGTGTTGGAACATTTGCCTGCAATCTAAGATGTCACTATTGCTATGTGGCGCAGAACTTTTTGTTTACCCAGAAGGTACCAAAATTTAAGTATTCTGCTGAGCATATTGGGAAAGCTCTTTCTAAAGAAAGACTTGGTGGTACATGTATGTTTAATATATGTGCGACAGGTGAAACCCTCATGCCCCAAGCTGTTGTGGATTATACAAGGGCGATATTAGCTCAAGGTCATTATGTGATGATTGTGACTAATGGTATGTTGAAGAAACGTTTCGAGGAGTTCGCTGAATTTCCTGAAGATTATCGTAAGCGTTTGTTCTTCAAGATTTCATATCACTATTTGGAGCTAAAACGTCTGAATAAGTTTGAATTGTTTTTCTCAAACGTGAATATGATAAAGAAAATGAAGGCTTCCTTTACTATAGAGGTTACGCCTTCGGATGAACTTATTCCGTATATTGAGGAAATGAAAGAAGTTTCCTTGAAGAATCTTGGAGCTTTGCCACATATAACGGTTGCTCGTGATGAAAGTAAACCCGATTATCCTTTGTTGACAAAGTTGTCTCGTGAGGAATATATTAAAACTTGGGGACAATTCGATTCAAAGATGTTTGACTTCAAAATTAGTGTGTTTGGTGTAAAACGAAAAGAGTATTGTTATGCTGGTAACTGGACTTGGACATTGAACCTCATTTCTGGAACTATGAAACAGTGCTACCAGACCAATTATTTTGCCAATATCTACAAGAATGTTTCAAAACCTCTGAAGTTTGTTAATATAGGACATGGTTGTAAAGCTCCCCATTGCCATAATGCTCATGCATTTTTATGCTTTGGGGCTATTCCTGAGTTAAAAACTCCATATTACTATGAATTAAGAAATAGAGTTTGCTCTGATGGTACTGAATGGTTGCAACCAGAAATGAAAGCCTTCATGTCTTGCAAGCTTAATGAGGTTAATGATGAGGTTCATCCAAAAAAAGATTTTTTTGTTAACTGGATTTATAATTATATCTATAAAAGTGCGATGTTGGCCAGAAAAGTATTGAAAAAATTTGATGCCAATTATAAGGCAAATGAAGTACATAAGTAAATATGACGAACAAGCAAAAGATTTTTCAACTGAGAGAGGAGATTTTTTCCTCTCTCAATAAAATAGTCGGGAAGAGATGTATTTTGCTCGATGCACCATACTATCATAATATAGGTGATGTGTTGATATGGACAGGAGTGCAATGTTATATGCATGATAATGGTATTCAATGCTTATATACTGCTTCTTATGAGACCTGTACGTTTCCCAAAATAGAAAAGGATGTCACCGTGTTGTTTAATGGAGGTGGAAACTTGGGAGATTTGTATCCAGAGCACATGAAATTCCTTATATCTATTACAGAACATTATCCAAATAATAGGATAGTAGTACTACCTCAGACTGTTTATTATAAGAATGTAGAGCAAGCAGAGTTCGATATTTCTAGATTGAAACAACATTCAGATTTCTATATTTGCGCAAGAGATCAAGTAGTTTATAGTCGATTACGTAAATATTTTGATAATAGAACCCTCCTGCTTCCAGATATGGCATTTTGCATTTCTTCTCAGAGGTTAAATCCTTATAGAAAGGAACAAAACAAAGAAAAACTCATTATAAAAAGAGATGATTGCGAAAAAGGAACAATGAGAGTAAGTCTGGATGGGGATATTTCTGATTGGCCAGTATTTGTGCATTCTTTTAGAAAGACTACGTTTGCCAATAAACTTTTTAAACGTACTTCTGATGCCAAAATTCCATTGCTGTCTAAGGTCATTAATAGTTTGTGGAATTGGTATGCTCCTAAATTTTTTAATAAAATGATGGTGCGTGAGGGAGTTGAGTTCATATCTCCTTATAGATGTGTGGAGACAGTACGTCTTCATGGATGTATTCTTTCAATCTTACTTGATAAAGAGATAATTTTAGTAAATAATTCGTATGGCAAGAACAAAGATTTTTATGATTCTTGGTTGACGGATTTGGAAACAATTAATTTAAAATGCTAAAAAATGCTTTTGTCTTTAATCTTACCTGTATATAATGTAGAGGCATATTTGGGGAGGTGTATTGAGAGCTGTCTTCGTCAGAATCTCCCAAAATCTGAATATGAAATAATTGTAGTTATTGATGGTTCTCCTGATCATTCAGAGGATGTTGCAAAGAAGTTTCAAAAAACGAATGATAACATTAGAATCATTAATAAGATTAATGGTGGATTAAGTGCTGCAAGAAATACCGGATTAAAAACAGCATTGGGAGAATTTGTTTGGTTTATTGATTCTGATGATTACATAGAGGAAAATGTATTATTGGATATTACTGAACAGTTGAAAACAAATCGTCTTGATTGTTTATGGTTAGATTGGCAGGAGGTAGATGAAAGAGGAGATATTATACCACCTTTTGCGCCCCATTATTATAGAGAAGATAGAGATGTAATGTCAGGTAATGTATTTATGTCAAAGGTTCTCTCTAATTATCTATTTGCTTGGACTTTTGTTTATCGACGTTCTTTTTTGTTGGAACATGATTTATTGTTTGCAGAGGGAATGTTTTATGAAGACACGGATTTCGCATTTAGAAGCCTGCCTTTGGTGCAAAGAATACAGCAAATTGGGCGGGTGTGCTATAATTATTTGCAGCGAGATGGTAGCATCGTGCACAATACAAATATGCGCAAACTAGAAGATATTTCTAAAAATTGTGTCTCTGCAACGATTGCAATGAAAGAATGTGAGCCAAGTCAGAAACGTTTCTATAAGATGTGCTTTACAAGCTTCTATTTGCTTTTTCTAAAGGAAGTGTTAAAGTCTAAAAATAGGGAATATGCAGAATACTTGATTGCTCAGACGAGGCACAATGGATTTGGCAAGGTTTATATGTTTGGTAATATTAAAACGAAGTTAATAGGATTTCTTTATAATATATTAGGTGTGAAAGCAACTTATAAAATTTTGAACTCGTTAATCTAAAATTGCCAACAAAGGATACATTTATGCATTATATATTCAAAACGTTCAATGTTGGGTCTGGTGATTGTATGATATTATTGCTACATAATGGTAATGATGAATTGCATATCATGGTTGATTGTGGAAACTTTACGAGAGAAGTAAGTGATTATGTTACTCATACCTTTGGTAAACGTATCGACTATCTGATAGTCACACATATAGACAATGACCATATCTGTGGGCTGATATCAATGTTGAGCAAAATAAAAGATTTGACCATCCATCATATACTTTATAATTGCTATCAAAGAACTTCTGAAAATCTTAAGGATTGGGATGAAAAGATGAAGGATAATGTGAAGCGACTATATGGTGACTTGCCTGTCGTGGTAGATATGCTGGAAGGAAAAATTAATGCCGAAACTTCCATACCTTTAGCTGAACTTATTCTCGCTAATGATCATTGGAAGCAAGCTTGGAGAAGGGAGTATGTTACTTCTGGTAGTGAACCGATTGAACTAGGTAATGGTATGGGCAAATTGATATTTCTATCGCCTAATCAAGATGTTTTGGATAAATTGGACAATGAATATAGAACCTTGTTTTGGAATAAAATATACAAGAAGAAGGATGCTGATTATAACAAGGAGGAATCAATATATGAGGCTTTGATGCGTATTGCAAAAGAAGAGGATGAGGAAGACAAGGAGAAACCTATTTCTGCCACTTTGCTTGATGAGAAAACTTTGAAGGCTTATGCTGATGATAGTGTCTCGGCATTGACGGATGCCAATGAAGCTTCCATTGCATTTGTTTGGGAATGTAAAAAGCATCGAATATTATTCTTTGGTGACGCATCACCTAAAGTTGTCTCTGAAAACTTGAATAAAGTGTATGCAGACTTACCTAAGCCCATTGTGTTTGATGCCATCAAGGTTTCGCATCATGGTAGTGCGCATAGCACAATCAAGGAGCAGTTTAAAGTGGCTGATAGTGAATTGTATTTTGTTACTGGAGGTGCAAAAGTTCGTCCAAGCTTTCAGGCTTTATCTCGAATTGTTACTGCTCCAATGTCTGGAAACATCAATCATAGAGAGATTAGATATAACAGACAGAATGAAATCCTACAAACTCTAGATGAAGCAGAGGAATTAAAGAAGAAATTTCATTACTCAATAGAGGCTAATAAAAATGAATATGAACTATCCGATTGAACTTAGAAAAACGATATATGCTTCAGTGGTGCCTGTAAAATGTGGTAACGAAAGAGGATCTGGATTTTTTATAAGTCCCGATGTGTTGATTTCTGCTCGTCATGTGGTGGCTGATTACGTTTTGTACAATCAACCTGTGATTATTAAGACAGACAAAGATGTACTGTGTGATGTCATATCTCTTGGGGAAGATGGAGAATGCATAGATGTTGTCTTGTTGAAATGCAAGGACTATCAACAAGATGATTATTTGAAGTTGCTTTCCGATGTGTTTAATGAGAATCGTCTGCTTACCATTGTTGGGTATCCTAAGGAATTTGGGGGATGCTCAGAACTTATTAGTATGAGTGTACAAGATAGACTTGGTACTCAGAAAAAGGACTATGACACAATGGTGGTAAGGACAGACTCCTTGGCTTTTACATCTTACAAAGGCTTTTCTGGCTCTCCTGTTCTTAATGAAAAGGGCTCAGCGATAGGTATTGCCATTAAGGAATATCATAGCAGCCTAGGATATGTTTCCATCAAGAGCATCGTGAATCGTTTGGAAAAGAATGGGGTGGAGGTTTCGTATGATTGGCAAAGTGAGGACTTTTCTCCATTGGGCAGGGGTACTAGCCAAAGGCAAGTACAAAAGGCTATTAGCTATGCTGCACTGAGATATAATCGGGAGTTGCATGTGAGTAATGATAGGTTGGATCATGAAATTAACTTGTTTGCTAAAAATGAGATAAAAGATGATATTCTGACTCAGTTAAAACGAATCGAAACTTTAGCTAGAGACTGCACTTTGGAGTTTAGAGATTGTTTGAATAATTACCAACAAGGTAAATTCGAGGATTTGTATGATCGACTTTTAGAATGGAAAGATAATCATGATGAGAAGGATATGACTTCTACTACATTGGATTTTTATCATGATGTATTTCCGAAGCTATATCCATTGATTGAAAGAAATAAACCTTAATTCCGCAACACTTTGATTTAACTTTATTTATAAGTTCCTGAGCAACAAAAAGTTGCTCAGGATTTTGCCATGTCAGATTTTTCACTTATCTTAGTGTTGCAAATCAAAACAAGCGTAAATCGTAACAAGACATGGCAAAGGTACAAATAAAATCTGAAAAACTCACACCTTTTGGAGGAATTTTTTCAATCATGGAGCAATTTGACTCCATGCTTTCACCTATTATCGACCAGACACTTGGTCAGAGATGCCGCAGTATCATCGGATATCAGTTCAGCGAGATAGTCCGTTCGCTGATGAGCGTTTATTTCTGTGGCGGCTCATGCGTGGAAGATGTAACGTCACAACTGATGCGCCATCTCTCGTATCATCCTACCCTTCGTACATGCAGCTCTGATACCATCCTCAGAGCCATCAAGGAACTGACACAGGAAAACATCTCATATACTTCCGATAAGGGCAAGACCTATGATTTCAATACGGCAGACAAGCTCAACGCCTTGCTTATAAAAGCCTTGGTTTCCACTGGTGAACTGAATGAGGTGGAAACCTACGATGTTGATTTCGACCATCAGTTCCTTGAAACAGAGAAGTATGATGCAAAACCGACATACAAGAAGTTCCTCGGCTACAGACCTGGCGTATATGTCATCGGTGACATGATTGTCTATGTCGAGAACAGCGATGGCAACACAAATGTGCGCTTTTATCAGGCTGAGACCCACAA
>ENA-OYWJ01000073-OYWJ01000073.1-human-gut-metagenome-genome-assembly--contig:-NODE-73-length-50031-cov-30.003202_pt1 | contig 50031 bp, 46 predicted proteins | sample MGYA00244169_ERZ653395 | MGnify/ENA primary metagenome ERZ653395 (study PRJEB26926, sample SAMN06165120) | human gut metagenome | biome: ENVO:00009003; feature: ENVO:2100002; material: ENVO:00002003...
TCAGGAATGGAAAACAAAAACTGCGTATTTTGTTTTGTCATTCCATTCGCTTGCATCTTTAGATAAGATAGGCTACGCTCAGGAATGGAAAACAAAAACTGCGTATTTTGTTTTGTCATTCCATTCGCTTGCACTATCTTTGCAATATGATAAACTATGATTTGAAAAAGATAAAGGCCATCGTGTTTGATGTAGACGGAGTATTGTCGATGCAAACTGTTGCCATGGATGTTGAGGGCCAACCTCTGCGTACAGTAAATATTAAGGATGGATATGCCATACAGTTGGCTCAGAAGTTAGGACTGAAGATAGCCATTATAACAGGCGGACATTCAGTCTCAATAAAAAAGAGATATGAGTATCTGGGAGTTGAAGACGTATACATGAAGGCAGCCGTAAAGACAGAAAGTTATGCTGAGCTGAAGAAGAAGTATTCGCTTAGCGATGATGAGATTATGTATATGGGCGACGACATTCCAGACTACCAGCTAATGCGCCTTTGTGGTTGTCCTTGTTGTCCTAAGGATGCTTGCTCTGATATTAAGGCAATAAGCCTTTATATTAGTGATAAGAATGGTGGGTGCGGTTGTGCTCGTGATGTGATAGAGCAAGTGCTTAGAGCTCAAGGCAAATGGCTCGATGATGCTAAAGCTTTTGGATGGTAACTTATTGTTGAACAATATATTTATCTCAAAACTATGAAGTATAAGATTATATTGTCCTCTAACTCTCCTCGTCGAAAAGAATTGTTGGCAGGACTTGATTTAGACTATGAGGTTAGGGTAGTGGATGGCATCAATGAGAGCTATCCTCACGACCTTCCGGCATCAAAAATACCAGTATACATATCAAAGAAAAAGGCTGCTGCTTATACTATTGGCGAAGGAGAATTGGTGCTGACTGCTGATACCGTTGTTGTGCTTGGTGATGAAGTTTTGGGAAAGCCAAAAGATGAAACCGACGCTAAACGTATGCTTAGAGAATTGAGTGGCAAGACGCATCGGGTTATAACAGGTGTTTGCTTGACTACAACTAGTAAGCAACAAGCTTTTGCTGTTACAACGGATGTAACTTTCAAGACTCTTACCGACGAAGAAATAGATTATTACGTCACACAATATAAGCCATTAGACAAAGCTGGTGCCTATGGCATTCAGGAATGGATTGGATATATTGGCGTAACTTCGCTTAATGGTAGCTATTTTAATGTGATGGGATTGCCTGTTCAAAGAATATACGAAGCGTTAAATAACTTTTAGTTCTTTACATTTCAATTCTTCACTCTTCATTTATCTTCTAATCTGCCCGAAGCCAACCAGTCTGTCGGTACGTCCGCCTATAGGGCAATAGTATACCAAGGCTTGGTATTGGTTTTCGGTTTGATAGAAGTTGCCTTCTGAAGGCACAGGTGCTGTGGTTCCGTCATTACGTAACCACAGATATTGATAAGAATAGTAGCCTTGTTTTAGCGGAAGAGTTGTTGTGTATAGTTGTGCCAAATCATCATATTGCATCTCGTACTTAGGCTCAAAGCGGTCGTAAGTCCAAGAGGCATTGAGATAAACCTTACCTTCAAGGCGTGGAGACTTTAAGCGGAAATGAGTGAGAATGTAATCAGACGAATAGTCATTCTCAAAATTATCGCTATTTCTTATATAGAAAGCGCCATTAGCATCCTCGTCGTAAATATAACTTTGGCGTGGCTCGTCTGTCCAAATCATGGCGTTATAGTTTTCACCATCCCAAGATATTGTTTCTACACCGAGGGTAGGATGTCCTGGGTCAAGAATTTCAAACTTTCTATATTCATTGCCGCCATTAAAGATGAAGTCGCGACAATGATCCCAACGCAGCCCATCACTCATCAAATATTGTGGCTTAGCGTTGACCACAGCATTATCCCATCTTCCGTTTTGCATCACCACAGTTTTTATTTGTGTTTCTGGCGATGTGACAGTAAGATTTCCATATTTCAAATCCATAGCTATCTGCTGATGACATTTGTTGATGTCGCAGTCGGTATTGGTAGTCATAGAAAGCCCAACTTTCATCAAAGGTTCAACAACCATAAAACAGACGGTAAGGATAGGTGTGTCGTCATTATTATTGTCGACTACAGTAAGGCGATAGTTGCCACCTATCTTCAGTCGGCAACGCTCATTAGGTATCTGTAGCGAATAATGAGTGTATAGGGTGTTGGTATTTATCGACTCTACGAGGTCGTCGATAGGATTGTCCTCATAGTAGCCTTCGCAATAGTCGCTTGTGAAGATTTCTTCGGATGTTGTCCAATCTGCTTCACAATGTTCTATACGATATGTATATCTATGATACTCGTGGGTGAGGTCATCAAACGAAATGTTTATTGGTTCTCCACCAAGCTGAGTAATTGGCGGTAAAAGCCAATCTTTGCCTGCTACTACTTGTAGTGAAGTAATGGTTGGCGAGAGAATCTCGTGTCTTTGTGCTATAACAGGCGAGAAAGAGGAAAACAATAAAAGGGTACATGCACAACGGCATGCACCCTTAATATTGGATGTAATGATATTCTTTATGATAGAATGATTACTCACCCTTGATAGCTGCTACACCTGGAAGAACCTTGCCCTCGATAGCCTCGAGCAAAGCACCACCACCTGTTGAGATATAAGAAACCTGATCAGCCAAGCCGAACTTGTTGATACAAGCTACTGAGTCGCCACCACCAATGAGTGAGAAAGCACCTTCCTTAGTAGCCTCTGCAATTGCCTCAGCAATAGCCTTTGAACCACCAGCGAAGTTGTCGAACTCGAATACACCAGCAGGACCATTCCAAAGGATAGTCTTAGCACCCTTGATAGCATTAGCGAAGAGCTCGCGAGTAGCTGGACCTGCGTCCATACCTTCCCAACCATCAGGGATATCGTTAGATGGGCAAACCATAGTGTTGCAATCGTTCTTGAAAGCATCGCCACAGATAGAGTCTGTACCAAGTACGAGGTTTACGCCATTCTCCTTAGCCTTCTTCATTACGTCGAGAGCTACGTCGAGCTTGTCGTCCTCGCAAATTGACATACCAATCTTACCACCCTGAGCCTTAGCGAATGTATAAGTCATACCGCCGCAAAGAATCAAGTTGTCAACCTTTGTAAGCAAGTTTTCGATGATACCAATCTTGGTAGAAACCTTAGAACCACCCATGATAGCTGTGAATGGACGCTTGATGTTTCCAAGAACTGCGTCAACAGCCTTAACTTCCTTCTCCATCAAATAGCCAAGCATCTTGTGATCCTTGTCGAAGTAGTCTGCGATAACAGCTGTAGAAGCGTGCTTGCGGTGAGCTGTACCGAATGCGTCCATAACATATACGTCAGCGTAAGAAGCCAACTTCTTAGCAAATTCCTTCTGGCTTTCCTTCATAGCCTTCTTTGCTTCGTCGTATTCTGGAGTACCCTTCTCAACACCTACAGGCTTGCCTTCCTCTTCTGGGTAGAAACGAAGGTTCTCAAGCAACAAAGCCTCACCTGGCTTAAGGGCTGCAGTAGCCTCAGAAGCGTTAGCGCAGTCGTTAGCGAACTTAACCTCTACACCAAGGCGCTCAGAAACCTTAGCAACAATCTGAGAAAGAGAGAGCTTTGGATTAACCTTACCCTTAGGCTTACCCATGTGGCTCATCATGATGACTGCACCGCCATCAGCCAAAATCTTCTTAAGAGTAGGGAGGGCACCACGGATACGGGTGTCGTCGGTTACATTACCATTCTCGTCCAATGGAACGTTAAAATCTACACGAACGATTGCCTTCTTACCGGCAAAGTTAAATTGATCGATTGTCATTTTACTTTGTATATTAATAAAATTAAAACTATTCTCTATAATATCTACATTCAAAGATACTGCAAAGGTAACAAAAAAACTCAATATGTCGGTATTCAATACCAATTATTTAGTTTTTTTTGCTTAGAACCTACGTTGCATGTATCAAACTGCAATGTGGGGTTTATAAAAGAAGGGTGTCAGATATGAAATCGTTGTTGTTGATTTCATATCTGACACCCTACTATATATTATTATCCATTCATAGATAGCAAGAACTCGTCGTTGTTGTGGGTTCTCACCATTCTGTCGTGAATAGAGTTCATGGCCTCGATAGGATTCATATCGGCAATATACTTTCGAAGTATCCACATACGATCCAAAGTCGTCTTGTCTTGCAATAAGTCGTCGCGACGTGTACTTGAAGCAACGAGGTTGACAGCTGGGAATATACGCTTGTTTGACAAGCTGCGATCGAGCTGCAACTCCATATTACCAGTACCCTTGAATTCTTCAAAGATAACCTCGTCCATCTTGCTGCCAGTATCAATAAGTGCTGTTGCTATGATAGTGAGCGAACCGCCACCTTCTATATTACGTGCTGCACCAAAGAAGCGTTTAGGCTTTTGTAGTGCGTTGGCATCAACACCACCTGTAAGCACCTTGCCGCTAGCAGGAGCTACTGTATTGTATGCACGTGCCAAACGAGTGATTGAGTCGAGGAAGATAACTACATCATGTCCAGACTCTACCATTCTCTTTGCCTTTTCCAAAACAATACCTGCTATCTTTACGTGGCGTTCTGCTGGTTCGTCGAATGTAGAAGCGATAACTTCGGCATTTACGGTACGAGCCATGTCGGTAACTTCCTCAGGACGCTCATCGATAAGCAACATCATAAGATATGCCTCAGGATGGTTAGCTGCGATGGCATTAGCGATGCTCTTCATCAATATTGTCTTACCTGTCTTTGGCTGAGCTACGATGAGCGCACGCTGACCCTTTCCGATAGGAGAGAAGAGGTCTACTATACGAGTTGACAAGTTTGTTGTCTGTTGGTCGCCACAAAGATTGAACTTCTCGTCAGGGAATAATGGTGTGAGATGTTCAAATGGTATGCGGTCGCGTATTTCTGATGGTGTACGACCATTAATAGTGTTGATGCTTGTAAGAGGGAAGTATTTTTCGCCATCGTGTGGAGGACGAACCGAGCATTCCACTACATCGCCAGTCTTCAGACCATACTTCTTTACCTGCTGTGTAGATACGTAAACATCGTCTGGTGATGAAAGATAATTATAATCACTTGAACGAAGGAAACCATATCCGTCAGGCATTATCTCTAATACACCATTAGCCTTGATGATATCAGCAAAGTCGTATTCCTTTTGTTGTGGTTCTTCTGGCTGCTGCTGATATTGTGGCTGATATTGTGGTTGAGAAGGAGTAGGGGTTGATATGGTTGGATTATCAAACATATCATAATTTGGAGTTACACCCTGGTCCTCAATAGGAAGGTCGACCATGATAATAAAATCAGTACCATCGGCAGGGTCTCCACTCCATACGCCATCGATATTCTCTTGGGTGAATTCTTCTGGTTCGTTGTTGGTATTCTGACGGTTAGCCATCTTTGTCTGAAGCTGTTCTATAAGTTCCTTGTTGTCGTCAGAATTTGTTGGTACATATTGCTCTTCTGGCACGAAGCTTTCTGCTTGGGCAAGCTGTGCAGAATCTTTTGTTTCGGCTGCAGCTACCTCTTCATTTTGTTCTGCTTCAGCTGTTGGAACAATAGCATTATCATCTTTTTCAATGTTATCTATGCTGTCATCAACGCTTTCTATGCTGTTAGGCATATTTTTATGAGCTTCTTCGAGCAGAGCTAATATTTCTCTTTCGCGCTTTGTCTTAGGCCCACGATGCTTAGGCATTGCTGCAAGTTCTGCTTTCAGAGCCGCTACATCAATGTTGTTGGTGTTTGTAGACAAATCTTGTGGAGTGTTATCAAGAATTTCTTCTTTAGTGTTTTCCGTAGACATGCTCTCTTTAGTTTGGTTATCTTCTACAATTTCTGGGGTTGTTATATTAGAATTTGCATTATTAGAATTTGCTGTTGTAACATCGCTGAATAGTGTTTTTTCTGAAGGCTGCTGTATTTTATTCTTTTTCACGTCATAATTTTCGCCTTCTTTGCCATGTACAGAATAAACTCTGTCTGTGTCCTTCTTCAGTATTCGTGTGCGTTTTCTTTTACCTCCTAATGGATTCTTGCTACCCTCAACAATTGCTTGTTGGTCAAGAATGGCGTAAACCAATTCTTCTTGAGTGGAATTCTTAGAGGAATTTATACCCAAGGTATTAGCAATATCCTCCAATTCGGAGATACTTTTAGATACTAATTCGTCTTTGCTATACATATATAATGTGTATAAGAAGTTTTGAATGATTTATAAAGGAGTTTCAAGAACTGTAACTCCTAATTGCTAAAAACATTGCAAAGATAATGAATTTGTCTGAATATATTTAAATATAATTAGAAAAAGACGTTTATATTAACAAATATTAATACCGATGATTATTAATGTATGAAATAAAAAAAGAGTCGACCCTAAAAAGAGTCGACTCTTATAAATATATGGTTTAGATGTGATTACTCACCCTTAGCCATTTTAGCCTTGAGCTCAGCGAGAACGTCGAGATCACCAAGTGATGTACCTGCAGCAACGTTGTTGATTACAGGAGCGTCGTTCTTCTTAGTTGTGTGCTTCTTAGCTGGCTTTGGCTCTTCCTTACCCTCTTCGAATGTACGAGAGTGAGAAAGGATGATGCGCTTTGTTTCCTTAACGAACTCGATTACCTTGAAGTCGAGCTCTTCACCAAGCTGAGCCTGTGTGCCATCTTCCTTAACGAGGTGCTTTGGAGTAGCGAAGCCCTCACCACCTTCGTTGAGAGCGATAACAGCGCCCTTGTCCATCATCTCGGTAATCTTTCCTGTGTGAACAGAACCTGGAGTATAGATTGTCTCGTATGTATCCCAAGGATTCTCTTCGAGCTGCTTGTGACCAAGGCTCAAACGACGATTCTCCTTGTCGATTTCGAGAACTACAACATCGATTTCTGCACCCTGAGTTGTGAACTCAGATGGATGCTTAACCTTCTTTGTCCAAGAGAGGTCAGAGATGTGGATAAGACCGTCAACACCTTCCTCGAGCTCTACGAAGATTCCGAAGTTAGTGAAGTTGCGTACCTTTGCTGTGTGCTTGCTGCCTACAGGATACTTGCTTTCAATATTCTCCCATGGATCTTCCTTAAGCTGCTTGATACCAAGGCTCATCTTGCGCTCCTCACGGTCGAGAGTGAGAACTACTGCCTCTACCTCATCGCCTACGTGCATGAACTCCTGAGCTGAGCGGAGGTGCTGGCTCCAAGACATTTCAGAAACGTGGATAAGACCCTCTACGCCAGGAGCAATCTCTACGAATGCGCCGTAGTCAGCGATAACAACAACCTTACCCTTAACGTGGTCACCAACCTTGAGGTTTGCATCGAGAGCATCCCATGGATGAGGAGTGAGCTGCTTCAAACCGAGAGCGATACGCTTCTTCTCATCATCGAAGTCGAGGATAACAACGTTAATCTTCTGATCAAGAGCAACAACCTCGTGTGGATCGCTTACGCGGCCCCAAGAGAGGTCTGTGATGTGGATGAGTCCGTCAACACCACCGAGGTCAACGAATACACCATAAGATGTGATGTTCTTAACAGTACCCTCAAGAATCTGACCCTTCTCAAGCTTAGAGATGATTTCCTTCTTCTGAGCCTCGAGTTCAGCCTCAATAAGAGCCTTGTGAGAAACAACCACGTTGCGGAACTCCTGGTTGATCTTAACAACCTTGAACTCCATAGTTTTGCCTACGAATACATCGTAGTCACGTATAGGATGAACGTCAATCTGGCTACCTGGCAAGAATGCTTCGATACCGAATACGTCAACAATCATACCACCCTTAGTGCGGCACTTGATATAACCCTGGATAACCTCCTCGTTGTCAAGAGCAGCGTTAACACGCTCCCAGCTCTTGCTCAAGCGAGCCTTCTTGTGAGAGAGTACCAACTGACCCTTCTTGTCTTCCTGGTTCTCTACATAAACTTCAACCTTGTCACCAACCTTGAGGTCTGGGTTGTAACGGAATTCAGATGCAGGAATGATACCGTCGCTCTTGTAACCGATGTTAACGATAACTTCCTTCTTGTCTACAGAGATTACAGTACCTTCTGTAACCTGGTGTTCTGAAACCTTGTTAAGGGTTTCGTTGTAGGCCTTTTCAAGCTCTTCCTTGCTTGCGCCTGTGCTTGCGCCATTTTCAAATTCTTCCCAATTGAAGTCCTGTAATGGCTCAACGTTCTTTAAGTTTGACATGTTAATTAATAATTTTTTAAAATTAATAAAGTTGGACTTTATGTTAATTGATTAATGGGCCAATTGCCCACAAATTGGATGCAAAGGTACGAATTTATTTCTTTTCTACAAAAATATTTCCTTGATTTTTAATCACTTGTCCATAAGTTAGTATTATTTTTTATTTTTGATGAACATTTTTCTATAAACATTTTGTGCTTTTTGTTTTTATTTTCTACCTTTGCACATACTATGGAATACAAAGAAACAGACATCAAGGGTGTTTGGATTATTGAACCTAAAGTTTTCAATGACGCCCGTGGTTACTTCATGGAAGCTTGGAAGAAGGAAGAGTTTGAGGCTCATGTCGGCAAAGTAGACTTTGTGCAAGACAATGAGTCTAAGTCTTCGTATGGCGTTCTTCGTGGTCTGCACTACCAGAAAGGAGATTTCTCGCAAGCTAAGCTTGTTAGAGTTATCAAGGGTAGAGTAGTAGACGTAGCTGTTGACATACGCAAATCTTCTCCAACTTTCGGAAAGTATGTAATGGTAGAGTTGAGCGAAGAAAACAAACGTCAGCTTTTTATTCCACGTGGCTTTGCACATGGCTTTTTGGTTTTGAGTCAAGAAGCTATATTCGCTTATAAGGTTGATAATGTTTATGCTCCTCAGTCGGAAGCTTCAATAAGATGGAATAGCTATTGAATGGCCGATAGATATGAGCAATGTTGTGACAAGCGATAAGGATCTTAAGGGTAAATCTATTAATGATGCAGAATTGTTTGTCTAATATGTACATCTAAATACTTAAGTTTTGAGAAAGTCGTTAATATACATATCTATGCTGTTGTTGCTCTCTGCTTGTGGTGGAGAACAAAAGCAGAATATACCTAACGTGAAAGAAGACCTTAAGGCAAAGCAACTATTGCAAGGTATTTGGCTAGATGACGATGCTGGCGATGTAGTTTTCAAGATACATGGTGATACCATTTTCTATCCTGATACTACGAGCATGCCTGTGGCATTTAAAGTCTTAGCCGACACTTTGGTGTTGAATGGTGCTAAGAGTTCTAAATATCCAATATTAAAACAGACTGCACATTTATTTATCTTTGCCAATCAGAATGGTGAGCAGATAAAACTTGTGAAGAGCGAGGACGCTTCTGATGATTACTTTTTTGAAGGTAAAAAGGTTAGACCTTTAAATCAGAACGAGCTGATTAAGCGTGATACTATTTTTGTATATGGTGAAGATAAATATCATTGCTACGTGCAAGTGAACCCAACAACTTTCAAGGTTGTTAAGTCGAGCTATAATGATAATGGTGTGGCTGTAGACAATATCTATCACGACAATATTGTTCACCTTAGTGTTTTTAAAGGAGCAGCAAAAGTCTTTTCTTCCGATTTCAAGAAGCGTAACTTTGAGAAGCATGTACCTGCAGAAATTCTTCAAGAAGCTATATTGAGCGATATGCTATTTTCAAAAATTGATGCGTCTGGTGTGCATTATGTAGCTGTTTTAGGAATTGGTGATACTCGAATTTCTTATGATGTAGAAGTCGTTGTAAGCTTTGATGGCAAACTTCATATGTCGGTAGCTAAATAGATATATAATAATAAGGTGGCTTGATAGGTCTATAATATATAATAAGGTGTAGCCAATAATTATTGAACATAATAAAACGCACTTAGATTTTGGTAAATGCCAATCTCTAAGAGCGTTTCTTTTTATTTCTCAAATCCTTTTGTTTGATTTGAATTTAAACTCGTGTTTGTCTTGCTTTTGTTTGAGCTACATTTAGGATGTAGTCAGCCAACTTCTCAAATCCATTAATAGTATCAAGATAGAAAGCACCAAGCTTATAGTCGTATGCTCCTTCAGAGAGTTGCTCTAAGTTGTCTGCTCTAAGATTATTTCTCAAGTTGTTTATAGAGTTTTCAATCTCGTAGCTCTTTGCTATATCGTGACCTTCGCCCTCAGCTTGTCCTAAGGCGTTGACCATAAGCTGCATGGCTTCGCCAACCAATCCTTCCATCTTCTTGATGTTTGCAAGTTGCTTGTCTGTAAAATGTTCTTTGCAGTTGCTGCGTTTGCGAGATAATGTTCTTGCAATATTAAAGTTGCAGTCGCCAATACTCTCCAAGTCGTCTATCTCTCTAAGCATTCTCATCATCTGAAGTTTTGCTTCATCAGAAAGTCGACCTTCGGCAATATGTTGCAGATAGTGAGCAATCTCATATTCCATATTATCCGTGATATTCTCGTACTTTTTAACTTTATCAAAGAGCTTTTCAAAATCCTCATCTTTCTCGATGTTGTGCATATCGAGCAAGGTGTTGAACTGTCTTTGGCAACGTATAGCAAATTGAGATATCTCTTTGCGGGCTTGAATTATTGACAACTCTGCAGTAGAAAGCAAACCAGCTGTGATATATTGCAATTTCTCAGGCTCTTCTGCATCCTTCTCAGGCAATACTTTGCATACAAACTGCTCAATCTGTGGCACAAACCATATTAATAATAAGGTGTTGGCAATATTAAATGCTGTATGGAAAGCAGAAAGCTTGTAGAGAGGATTATCTGCTCCGCCCATCACATCTGTTACCATCCAACTGATAAAGTCGCAAGCAGGGTAGAAGACTAATAACACAACCACTACGCCAAATACGTTAAAGAACATGTGAGCCAAGGCTGCTCGTCTGGCTTGAGTGTTTGCTGTAAGCGAAGCTATAAATGCAGTTATCGTAGTACCGATATTTTGTCCCATCGCAAGGGCTGCTGCTTGCTCAAAGCCAAATCCTGGAATATTCATTCCGAAGAGCATCAAGGTGATAGCCATAGTTGCGGCAGAAGCCTGCACAAGCATAGTTACTAATGCGCCAACTATCACGAAGAGGATGATTGTGAAGAACGAATCGCAAGGCACATGTGCAAGCATTCCTGCTACCATGTCGCCTATGTTCATGGCTGTAGCTGCATCCTGAAGGAATGTCAATCCCATAAACAAGAATGAGAATCCGAAAACAAATTCTCCGATACTCTTACGCTTGGATTTTCCTGAGAAAATAAGAGGTAATCCGATAGCTAAGAGAGGGATGGCAAAGGCTGAAATGTTAACCTTAAATCCTACTGCTGAGATTATCCATGCCGTGACCGTGGTGCCGATGTTGGCTCCCATTATCACGCCTATAGACTGACGTAGCGTCATCAGTCCGGCATTTACAAAACTCACTACCATTACGGTTGTAGCTGACGACGATTGGATGAGGGCTGTAATGCCCACACCTGTCAACACACCCATCAATCGGTTCTTTGTCATAGCTCCGAGTATGGAGCGAAGGCGATCGCCTGCAAATTTCTCCAAGCCTTCACTCATTATCTTCATTCCGTATAGGAACAAAGCCAACGAGCCTACCAAGGAGAAAATGTTGATTAAAGTGCTCATAAAATGTACTGTATCAATATCTGCTGCAAAGATATTACATTTCTGTTACTTAACAATTAAACGGATGTTACAATATTGTTACATTATGCTTTGACATGAATTTGTAATAATGTTGTTACCCGCAGGTAACAATATCACTATATATTTGCAAAAAACTTAAAAGTATATGGATATGGAAACTGCAAAGAGAATTCAAGCCATCTTTGGCTATTCAAGAATTATCGTCCTTTTGATTATTTTGGCTTTGTGTTGGTTTGGTATGAATGGTATGCTGTAAACCATTCATAATCAAATCCATAACAACAATGTTGCAGGCTATTTTTCTTCAAGCATAGCCTGCAATCTTAACATCTCGTCTCGATATTGTGCAGCCTGCATAAAGTCGAGATTCTTGGCAGCTTGCTTCATAAGAGCCTCGGTATTTTCGATACTCTTCTTTAGTTCTGCTGTCGACATCTTTCTTACTATTGGGTCTGCAGCAAATGCGCTTGCATCAGGTTCGATATAAACTTGCGATGCATATCCTGCCGACTTCTTGCTTGTTGTAGATTCGCTTGTCGAAGCAGATGTGAGCGAACCCTTTATAGATTTCTGAATCTGCTGTGGCGTAATGCCATGCTCCTCATTATATTTAAGCTGAATAGTGCGTCGGCGCATGGTTTCGTCGATAGTGCGTTGCATGCTCTCCGTGATGTTGTCGGCATACATAATTACCTTGCCATTAACATTACGAGCTGCACGTCCTGCTGTCTGAGTCAAGCTACGATGGCTACGCAAAAAGCCTTCTTTGTCGGCATCTAAGATGGCAACAAGCGATACCTCAGGAAGGTCAAGTCCTTCACGAAGAAGGTTTACTCCTACCAGCACATCAAAGACTCCAGCTCTAAGGTCGTTCATTATCTTTACACGGTCAAGTGTTGCTACATCGCTATGTATGTAATTAGCTCGTATATCGTGATTTAAGAGATATTCCGTAAGCTCTTCAGCCATACGCTTAGTAAGGGTAGTTACGAGAGTTCGCTCGTTGCGATGACAACGAGTCAAGATCTCATCCATCAAGTCGTCTATCTGATTTTCTGATGGTCGAACCACAATCTCAGGGTCGAGGAGTCCGGTTGGTCTAATGATTTGTTCCACTACAACTCCTTCTGCTTCTTGCAATTCATAATCGGCAGGAGTGGCAGAAACATAAATCACCTGGTTCATCATTTCGTGGAACTCCTCAAACCTTAATGGGCGGTTGTCGAAAGCTGCAGGCAGACGGAAGCCAAACTCCACAAGGTTTTGCTTTCTTGCACGGTCGCCACCATACATGGCATTAATCTGTGGCACACTTACGTGGCTCTCGTCAATAACCATGAGATAATCCTTCGGGAAGAAGTCGAGCAAACAATAAGGCCGTTCGCCAGCCTCGCGACCATCGAAATACCTTGAATAGTTCTCTATACCCGAACAATGCCCTAACTCCTTTATCATCTCCATGTCGTACTCTACGCGCTCCTTTATTCGTTGCGCTTTGATGTTGTCGCCAAGATCGGTAAAGAAGTCTATCTGTTTAACCAAATCATCCTGTATCATCTTTATCGCCTTTGTGGTTTGATCTTGTGATGTTACAAAGAGATTGGCAGGATATATCTGATATGTTTCAAATGACGCTAATCTGCGCATGGTGATGTGGTCAACCTCTTCGATAGAGTCAATCTCATCGTCCCACCAGCTCACTCTCAGAATGTTGTCGCTATAAGCCATGGCGATGCTAACGGTATCGCCTTTTACCGAGAAATTGCCTCGTTCAAGATTTATGTCATTTCTTACATATAATGAAGCTACAAGCTGGCGTAAGAATTCGTTGCGGTCAAGCTTCTGTCCACGACCAATCTTGATGATACTCTCGTTCATCGCGGTTGGACCACCCATACCGTAAATACATGAAACAGATGATACAACGATAACATCTTTGCGGCCTGACAATAAGGCACTTACCGCACCAAGACGAAGCTTGTCAATCTCTTCGTTTATAGCCAAGTCTTTTTCTATATACACATCCTTTGATGGAATGTAAGCCTCAGGCTGATAATAATCATAATACGATACATAATACTCTACAGCATTATCAGGGAAAAATCCTTTCATTTCTTCATACAATTGTGCTGCAAGAGTTTTGTTGTGGCTAAGTATCAACGTTGGTTTGTTAACGTTGGCAATAACGTTAGCCACGGTAAATGTTTTACCTGAACCAGTAACGCCCAAAAGTACCTGAGCCGATACGTCTTGTTCGATACCTTCTGTTAGTTGCTTAATGGCTTCTGGTTGGTCGCCTGTAGGCTTATATTTTGATGTCAACTTGAAATTCATAGCGCAAAAGTACTAATTTTCCATTATTTACTGTAATTTTTTGCTAAAAAACGTGTAACATACTTTGATAATAAAGGAATTATGTGTAATTTTGCAATCCAAAACACAAAATATGAAGAAAAGAATACTTTATGCATTGTCATCCTTGCTCTTGTTGAGCAGTTGTGCCCACGAATTTAATCGTGTGTACAAGGCTGATAACTTCCATTACAAATATGAATATGCAAAGGAATGTTACGCCAAGGGACAATACACTCGCGCGATAACTCTTCTTCAAGAACTTATCACTTTGGAGAAGGGTACAGAGAATGCTCAGGAGAGTCTTTATATGCTTGCCATGGCAGAGTATAGCAATAAAGACTACGAGACAGCAGCTGAGTATTTCAAGAAGTATTGTTCAAGCTATCCACGTGGTATTTATGTCGAAAGAGCTAAACACTATGTTGGTCAAAGCTTGTTTGAGAGCACTCCAGAGCCACGTCTCGACCAGTCGATGACAGTCCAAGCCATCACTTCTTTCCAGGAGTTTTTGGATCTCTTCCCTGATTCAAAGATGAAGCCACAGGCGCAGAAGCGATTGTTTGAACTTCAAGACAAGCTCGTTACCAAGGAGCTGTATTCTGCACAACTTTATTATGATCTTGGTTCATACTTTGGCAACTGTACAAGTGGCGGCAACAATTATGAAGCTTGCATCATTACCGCTCAGAATGCTCTAAAAGACTATCCATATACATCTCTTCGCGAAGAGTTCTCGTTGCTTATTATGAAGAGCAAGTATGAATTAGCTCAGCAGAGTGTAGAAGAAAAGAAGCTTGAACGTTTCCAAGATGCTGAAGATGAGTGCTACGGCTTCATCAACGAATATCCAGACTCAAAGGATAGGGCAACTGCTGAGAAGTATATTAAGAAATGTAAGGAAGTAACTAAAGATTAACATTATATAAAAATTATATCATCAATGGATTACAAAAAGTCAAAGGCTCCAGTTAACACCGTTACTCGCAACATTATGGATTTGTGTGACGAGACTGGAAACATCTATGAGAGTGTAGCTATTATCGCAAAGAGAGCTAACCAAATCTCTGCAGAGATAAAGCAAGACTTGAGCAAGAAGCTCGCTGAGTTTGCTTCTTACAACGACTCTTTGGAGGAGGTGTTTGAGAATCGCGAGCAGATTGAAATCTCAAGATACTATGAGAAGTTGCCTAAGCCAACACTTCTTGCTACAGAAGAATTTGTTGAAGGTAATATTTATTGGCGCGATCCTTCTAAGGACGCTGCTCAAACTCAGGAATAATGATACAACGTAAGCAATCTCTATTCCTTTTGGTAGTCTTCGTGTTGTCTATCGTTGGAGCTATGCTTCAGGTTGGCAATATTGAACCATCAGGAATGGGTGTAGGCGATAATGTGTATAGCCTCTGCATCTTGCATGCTGATGGCTCACGTGTCTACGCTTCTTTCCCTTTGTTGGTCATCTATACCTTGAATGGAATCCTTTCGTTGGCAACAATCTTCTTGTTTAACAACAGAAAGTTGCAAATGAAACTTTGCTCTCTTGGTATTGCGTTGATGGCAATATGGTATCTTGCATTTGCATATCTTTGCGTAAGCGTATTCCCTGAGGCAGGAACATTCCATCCGTCCTTCTCGGTATGCTTGCCAGTAGTATGCTTGATTCTATATGTCATGGCTCATGCAGGCATCAACAAAGACGAAAAGCTCGTTAGAAGCATGGATAGGATTCGATAGTTCGTTTATCACAAAAATATAAAGGCAACACTTCATCTTGTGAGTGTTGCCTTTTATTGTGCATTTTATTATACCTTGCAGTTTACACCTTTTATATATAGGCTACTTCATATATAGCTTCTCGTATTGTTTCGCCACCTTTATATAATCATGATGCTTTCGTATGTATTCTATACTTTGACGTTGCATCGTTGATATGTTTTCGGGATGCAAAACCATATTCTCTATTTGGCTATAAACGCTTTTGAAAGTTGGTTCTACGTTGACAATTGGTCGCAATTCAGTTTCGTTCAATACCTCATAGTTTTCAGGTTCGCCACCACCTATGCATATTAGTCCGTGCGACATAGCCTCAAGTGGATTCATCGATGGTGTGTAGCTATATAGCTGGTCTACAATAGCGTCGCACGACATCATCATCTTGCGATATTCATCAAACGGCACGCTTTCTACTACCGTTATCTTTAGCTTATCTGGATATTTGCTTTCCACCTCTTTGGCAGCCTTAAGCATAATGTCAGTTCCCTTGTATGCCGAGCGCGACTTATTTATTCCAATAAAAATCTTAATTGGTTCGCCATCTTTATGAAACTCTATGGTTGGAGTATCATCGTCACATACTATAGGGAAAGGTATGAATTCCGTTTTCTTTGGAAACAAAGGTTCATAGATGGCAAGATATTCGTATAGTCCTGCAACTATGGTGTCGCATTCTTTAGCCATCTTTTCGTTTAGTCGTTGTTTCTCAGTACCTATCCAGTCAGCTATCTCTTTGCGTGCATCTTCGGTATCTCTAAGCGTTTCGCCGATATTGAAGTCGCCATATCTGAAAGGCTTACGAGTGCGATTCTCGTTCACCCAATAATAGTCCATACCAAAGGCACATAACACCATCTTGCCATTATGTTTTTTCAGATAATCAAAGATAGAGAATAGCCTTTGCGCCTTTAGCTCGAGGAACATAGGATTTATAAATTGCACCACATCGTAGCCACGCAAGCGAGGCATCACGGCTATAGTCTTAGCCATAAGTGCCATGCCACCAAGTTTTCCCTCACAGCGAGCCATATCTATGTCGCGCGGATAGTTTTTCCAAAAGTCTCCGTTCGACATAACAGTCACCTTATGCCCCAACAGACGTAGTCCCTTAGCCAACGTGTTGTGCACATTACTATATTCGCCTATCAGCAATATTTTCATCCCTTCAGTCCCTTTAATATCAGCAGATATCTGCCAGCCTTGTTGCTAATAAGTTTTCTGAAAGTCTTGTATTTTATGGTGTAGCTCTTGTCGGGTAGGGGGTAGAGTCCCTTCTCGTATAGCTTGTTGATAGCCTCTTCCAGCTGGTGCATAGAATGCGTCATGGTTGCCGTATTGTAGAGATAATCCATCGACAGCTGAGCTATTCTTCTTTGAAGAGCCTGGCGAGCATCCTCGGGCACACGAGTGCTCAGTTGCTGCAGATTGCACAATATGTCAAACACGTTGTTGAGTCTGGTCACAATCTTTCGGCTATCCTGATTATTGGTGATAGACCCTTTGCGCACTCTATAGAAATAGGCGTTAGAATTTGTCTTATACACTTTCTGTGCACGAATCATCAACTGCGGAGTAAACTCCTCGTCCTCGCATATTCTGCCTGGAGTAAATGACAACGAGCCAAGAATCTCTTTTCTGAAGAAATATGTGCATGCACTCGCCTTCAGATTATTGTTGTTCATATATTCCACGCCTGATGTTGGTTCGTCGAACTCGAAAGGAACGTCAGTCACAGGTTTGTGTGTGAAGTTGAACATCACCACGTCAGGATCATTATATCGAGCTATGTCTACACAATGTTCGTAAGGGGTTGGCAGCAGCTTGTCGTCGCCATCTACAAACTGTATATATTTGCCTGTAGCAATTCGCATGCCTGCATTTCGAGCTTCCGACAATCCGCGATTAGATTGACGGATGTATATGATATTATCTTGATAGTCGGCAAGTTGCATTATAGCCGGAATATCGCTACCGTCATCAACCAAGATTACTTCGCGTTCCAGGTCGCTTAGCGACAAAGCCATGATGCTATCCAAGCATTCTGCAAGCAATTCGGGTTGCAGATTGTATGTTGTTACGATGAAGCTTATCAGCGGTCTCTTCTGTAAATCTTGTGTAAGTATTTGTTTATCAAGCATAGTGTTTTAAATCCTATTATCTTATTAAGTTTTGGCTTTATTCCTTTATTGTAAGGCATTTTGGGAAAATCTGGGTATTTGCCCGTACATTCGTGAGCTGTTAAAGCAATATTCAGCACCTTGGCATAATAGTCAGCATCGCAAACTTTCGGCATCACCCTCATGTGAGCTTCAAGCAAATCAGAAATATCCTTGCCATCTGCATTCCTTGTTATGCCATTCGGATTATCGTAATAATAATATAGACCAACCGAAGTTGTGGCTATAATATTTGCTTTCTGAAGAATCAGAGGTAGCGTATGTGCATCTTCAAACTTCTTGTTGGCAGGATATCTTACTCCGTTAAACAACGATTTTCGATAAATCTTATTCCATGCATACGTATGTTCATAGGCTTTACCATGAAGCCAGTATGACGAAAAATCAGTATACTCCTTGTCGATACCAAATGTTAGCTTATGCTGACGTTTCAGATTGCCGTAATGCTCATACACAGGATATTCAAGAATGTCGTAATCAGGATGCACATTCAATATATCGAATAGCTTCTTGTAGGTTGACCTTTCCACCTCATCGTCGCTATCTACGAAGGTTATATATTCGCCTTTAGCTTTGCTTATTCCCGAGTTTCTTGCTTCCGAAAGTCCCAGGTTTACTTTGTGGCTTATCACCTGTATTCTATGGTCGTCATTCCTCCATCGTTCGCAAATCTCGTCGCTACCATCTGTAGATGCATCATTCACTAGAATTATTTGCATATCTCTGAACGATTGCTCAGAAATGCTTCGCAGACATCTGTCGAGGGTGTCTGCAACATTATATACAGGTATGATTACTGATAGTTTCATGTTTGCAAATATAAGAATAAGATGGTTTCTATTTCGAATACGCTTCAAAGATACATAATAATTATGAAACAGCAAAGCTTATAGTTGAGATTGTGGCACATTTCTCCCGATTTTTCCGTTTAACTTCCCTTTTCGTAGTTTGTCTTGCAGCCTATTCTTTATAGTTAACGCGAGTGGTCGCATGGAGCATTTCGCATAGTCGCATCAATCATTGGTGACTATATACGTCAATACCCTAAAATCCGTGACATTGCCTCTGTTTAAAGGCGTCACGCAAAAATAGAGTTTACAAAAATATTAACCTTGCGTCATGCAGTCGTGGCTATCCGTGGTCAGATGCGTGGTGCAAGATTTATTTTTCGTTACAGAGTTTCTAATTAGAAAAAGACTATTATGAACTACACTTCTCACCCAAAGATAAGAGCCGCTGTACATCAGTCAGAAAAGATAGATGTTCGTGGTGAACGATTTATTCCATTACAAGTCTTGAAAGCGGAATTAGACAAACGGCGCATTGAAAAGAACGACTTTCAAGATTACCTGCGTATTCATGCGCCATCGTCTATGAGCAGTTACGTTGATGAGGTATGCAATAAACTTTTTGATTGTCCTGATACGATTAGCCGTGACGAAAGATTCTTGATAACATCGGGATTGTGTTAGCATCTATAAGGCAACAAAGAGACGCAAATTACAGAATATTGAACTAAAGTTTGGCAACAGTAGTTATTCTGTGCATTGCGTCTCTTTTTTTTCGTCTGCAAATTTACAAAGAATTCACGATATAACAAAATGAGAGCAACTGCATGGGCTACTCTCATTTTTGGCTTTCGCTACATAAACATTAGCGATTCAATGTATTGTTAAATTTGCATAATTCTGCTGCTCTCGTGGTTTAATCTTGTTTCCAGTATAGTTTACCGCCTAACGATTAAAACAGCCTTAGCAGAGCAGGAAAGTGGTGAGTGCGACCAACTATTTGATTATCTTTACAAAAATGTAAGGTCGTAACAACTTAACTCCCATTTCTTCACTATCCAAATAGCATCTAACAACATCATTAATGTACGCAGTAACAGATATTGTATGCTTTTTCTTTTTTGCGTCTTTTAATTCAGGTAGATTATTCAAAGTATAAAGTAGGTCACCAGTTACATCACGATATATGTCAGCGCCAACTTCACTCCTAAATTCAAAGTGATTATCTAAATCCCATTCCTGCTTGTTCTTATTCCAATTGATTTTGATAACCTTGTCAGAAAGAGCCTTTTCTTTTTTCTCTACTATTGCGAGTTTGTATTTAGACGGAACAAATAGTGACTTTTCGAGATTCTCAAACACAACCATTGGTGCAGACTTCATTGTCAATTCAGTTGCTGCGCTTAATTCATCGTTTGGAGAAATTCTCATAACTCCATCCTTATCAACGACAACGTCATAAGTCGTATTGATGCACGATTCTCTAAATCCCAAGTCGTTAATATACTTAGCAAGAGACTTTATTTTCAAAGTAAATTTAGCAGCATTATAGTTTGATTCTTTCTTGATGTTGCTTGGGAATCCGTTATTAACATACTCATCATACAAAATTTGCTCTAACTTGATTGCCTTCTCTTTTTTCTTTGCTTGAATGTCATTGTATATCTTTTCTGCAATATCGTACTCAGCAGGTGTAAAGCCTATATCATCAAAAGCAAGAAAGCCGCCATCCCCAGTGCCATAGATATTGAAAATAGCAACGATAAAGTTTTCAATATAACTTGGATGTTCATCTATTGAATACAAAATGGTTTTTGTAGTACGCATGTCGTTCAACCCATTTGCTTCGCAAAAGATATAACGGATTCTGCCTTGATTATTGAGAGCAAGATTTGCAATCTTATAAGCCATTGATTGCGTTACTAATGATTTCTGCTGCTTAGCAGTTTTCTTTTGAGCGTAGCCCATACTACTACCGCCAACTAACATTAAAGCCGTTAGCAAGGCGATAAACGTGGTTCTCATTAATCTTTTCATATTGGCGATATTTTACGAGGTTAATAAATACGTTCATCTACAAAGAAAGTGGACTGCACCATCCGCCACACCTCGTAGAGTATCGCCAAACACTCGTCTATATGCACAGATGGGCAGCCCACTTGTATGAACTGCCGTCTGTGCCTCCATATAGACCCATGTTTCAATTTGGCGATTTTAACGAGGGTGAGACACATTCGTCGGTGCAAAGGTACGAAATGTTTGGCGAAATAAAGAGGAATGAGCATAAAAAGTTACTTTATTGGCTTTATATAGCCGTTTTCCAATAGCCATACGACCATTTTAAAGGCTGCATCAATAGAAGTGTTATGGATATGTGTTATGTGCTGAGGATAAAGACTTTTTATTGGTTCTGAGTAGAAAACACACAAATATGTGCCATTCATGTGTATAAATGTATAATTAGGTATTAAATTCAAAAGAGCGTCAAGAGACCACGCTGGAATATATTTATTATTGGTGCCTCTATAAAATTTTGAACTTTCTTTATCATATCCAACGTCTAACCTCGTTGGATTATAGCCATCAAAGAAATAATGCATATCAGCCGTAGATTTATCAAGACCTAATTTGATAAGTCTTTCACACTGCTCAATAGTAGTACAAATTTTAGTTTCCATATTCAAAATAGTTTGTTGCAATACTCAATAACATCTTCTAAAGGCAACTCAAGTTCAGCGGCAATATCCTCTGTACTCCATCCTTCTTTGAATAAGGCTGCTACTTGAGTTCTTAACAAAGGGTCGTGTATCATTGCTTATAAGGATTGTTTTCTTCAGTTACTTCAATAGCCAGACCTTTCTCTATAAGTCCACGATAATCAAAATGATGTGCGTTGAGCCAATCGTACAATTTGTATAAGTCTTTGTGATATACTCCTACAACAACTCTTCCATCGTAATCTGGACATGGGAATAGAAATTTTTGATATTCTTCTCGTTCTTCCGCAGTCATGCTTGACATTGGACGAAGATAAGGAAGCCAACCAAGTTCTATTTGCCTGCTAACATCCATAAAGTATTTAAGTTTTTCTTTTAAAAATGGATGACAGGTCTTCATGATTACCTCATACGGCAATCTTGCGCACAAATCACGCAAAAGTAGTTGTTTGTCTTGTTGTGTCATAATTACTATTCTTTATTAAGTTCGTTTATCAATTTATCAGCAATTTCAATAGATAATCGTATTATATTAGATTCGCTAATGTTTTTGAATAATTCATTGGCAATTATGCCTTGCAATATCATTCCGCTAAACTGATTCCTCCAGTATTCTTTAGAATAATTTTCTTTAATATACTCTAACTCACTTTCATGATGGAATCTTCCGTCACTACAAGGTCTTACATCGTAATCTACGCCACGCGTCCATGGTTTAACTTCAACTATTTCTCCTGTTGATTTTATTCTTGCTTTCATTTCTTCAATATTTTAGTCATTGTTTCATCAAAATTAACTTCATTCTCAGCTAACTCTCTGTCTATCTCTTCACGTCTCTTTACAAAGTATGGGTCATTACTATCAAGCAACGGAATGTAGCACCTGCCGTTCTTGTTATGTTTGCGCACTTGCTTTTGCTTGCGCTGCTGCTTTCTTGGCTCGTTGGATTGCAGCGATTCTCTTGAGAGTGTACTTTCTTTTTCTGCCATTGCCTAATTCTATTTGTTTATGAGTCATCGGGTAGTTAATGTTTCCGAAAAACATTACAAACCTTTCAGTATCATTAACTTTGCGGGTGTTGTAACGAAAAGAAAACTCATCAAAGTATCTTTGCAAGTGGTGCTTGCTGATAGAGTTATATGTTCCATCAATCGCTCGTTTGCAGTAGTTACTCCAAAACGCTTCAATCGTATTCGTATAGGCTCCATCAATCGCATAGATTCCGTGACCGTGGTCAACAACGCAGTGGTTATAAATCTTTCTGACTGGGTTGTAACCTTTCCAATCGTCCATATAAAGCGTTACATTGCGCTTGACGTTTGTAATAATATGACGGGTGAGTTGCTTCCATGATGTATTCTTGACTTGATAACAGATAACTTTCAGACCACCGCCATTCGGGTCACGCTGCAACATTCCCATTACTGGCTCTTTATCTATGTGAGAACGACCACGTGCGTTTCTTATCTTACCCTTGCTATGGCGATTCTTATTTTTACCGCCTACAAACGTCTCGTCAAGTTCTACCTCACCATCAAGTTTCTCACCAACATACTTGAATCCGCAACGAATCTTATGAAGCATATACCAAGCAGTCTTTTGAGTGATTTGAATATCCTTGGCAAGTTGTATTGATGATATGCCTTTCTTGCGTGATGTTATAAGGTAGATAGCAAGGAACCATTTAGTCAGCGGCACCTTACTGCCTTCAAATATTGTTCCAATCCTAACATTGAAGTTCTTGCCCGTGTTCTTGCAACGATACAGACCATCGCCACGCTTGTAAACTTTTGATGTTGGGTCGTATGGTGAGATAACTCCATGAGGCCAAAGTTTCCTTTCAAGGAAACGAATACAGCTCTTTTCGGTTGGGAATGACCGATGAAAGTCTGCAAGTGACCTAAATTTGAGATTTATCTTTTTCGTGGTCATACTACCCACAGAATCATTAGTGATTCTCTGGGAGTATTAACTTTGCTGCATTTTATAACTTTGCTAAAAATACGTTGGTTTTGCTGTTTTTCAAGGTTTTGACAATCGTTAAGCGCTGATTTGTTGATAGTTAGATACAAGTGTTAAAAATTCAAAACGGATTTATTCTGAAGTTTCGTTTCAAAGTTATTTAGCGTAACAGATGGAGAGATAGAGCGTTATTCTACAATCTAAATCGTTTGTAAACAGCCACGACCTGCCAACCTTGCGAAGTCCGCAGATAGTAACTGCCGATGAAGATTTCTCTGTATTCAGTCACTACGAATATGTGTAACGCTCATCTTCTCCATTATTATTGTTACGCTTTTATTATTCTTTTGCTTTAATAACAGATTCCTTCAGCGAACACTAACCCATAATGAAAGTTTAACAAAGTTAAGTAAATTGTTGTGCCATTAGTCACGAAACGACCATGGTTCAAAAGAATAATAAAAAATCCTTGCTAATCATCTAAACATGAGAATCATAGCAAGGATTTAGAATTAGGGTATTGACGTATATAGTCACCCAATCATTTTGAATAGTCGCATCAATCATTTTGAATAGTCGTATAGTACATTTTGAATAGTCGCATAGGCTTATGGGAAATAGTCAATTCATAATATTGGCGAGCCTTCCAATATATATTCCATTTATTGCACTCAATTGCCACTTTCTGCTATCATTTTTTCAAAATGCAATTTCATTTCTGCCATCTATGGTTTAGAAATTAAAAGTTAGCGCTATTTTCCTCAAAGCCTATGAGAGAAGAAGTTGCAAGAAAGAATGGCGAATACTCGATACTGACACTTGTGATTGAATTTTGAGGTGCATTTAATGCCTTTAAACACCCCAAATTTGTAGGATAAGTGGAAGTTTTTTGTCTTTACTTCCAGCAATTGGAACAGGTACAAAGAGTTGTTAGTAATTGATTATCAGCCTTTTAGGAGAGGTTGGCTGATAGAAAATCTTCCAATTCCAAATCTTCCAATTAATTTTTAAGGTATGTTTTTCTTCCTTTTTTTATTATATATATTATATATATACTTAATAATCAATTAGTTATATAACTCCTAAAAGGCATGTTCGCAATTTCATACCCCTATTTGGAATATTGGAAGAACTGGAATATTGGAAGATTCCTCTCGCTTGGTGGCTTGTATGTGAGCATCTTTTCCTCTCATGGCGTCTTCTTCTCTTGGCATTTCTTATATACAAAAAAAGACAATAGGTTAGAATCGATGGTCTAATCCTATTGTCTCTTTTTATTGAGATGATTTTATAGTCTTTTTTGTTGAGAAGATTATATTGTAGCTTAATCTCTCGGTTGTGACTCAAAAAGCTTACATGGTTTTTAGCTTAAGCTTCTTAGTCTTGTAGCCTTTGCTCTTTACTACGAGAGTGATGTTTGAAGGCGTGCGACCAGCACGAAGTATTACGAGGGCTGAGCCGTTGTAGAGCGAACGAGTGTTGCCTGTATGTAGTTCGTTTGACGACAAGTTGCCGTTGTCTACGGCTACTATCTGCGCATCGCCCTCTACGCTGAATTCAAGCTTCTCGTTGGCTGTCCACGCACGACGATTCTTGCTGTCTACAGCATTTATGCGAACATGCATCAGGTCTTGACCATCGGCCTTCCATGTTTCTACATCAGGAGTAAGAACCAGCTTGGTAGCCTTTGTTGTTGTCTCGATACGATGGCGAGCCACCACCTTGCCAGCATTATAAGCTATCGCCTCTATGTAGCCAGGCTGATATTCAATATCGTTGAAGCGCATCTTGTTGCGGTTCTTAGCCTCTTTGCTGTTCTGCTGTGAAGCCACCACCTTGCCATTAACCTTGAGATCCACCTTTTCGGCATTTGTATACACGTTTACGCTATACTTCTTGCCAGGAGTGCGATTCCAATGCTCGCTCAATCCGTCGTTGCTGAATATGATGCCATTCCATTCCTTAGCATCAGCCTTAGAATCGATGATGCCAATATGCACAACAGGCTCTTCTGGCTTGAACATAGATCGGAGAAGGTAAGCGTATGGCTTAGGCTGTAGAGAGATGTCGAACGAACCGTCGTTGAATCCCTTTGCTGGCCATCCACGACTCTCGCCAAGATAGTCAATCATGCCCCAATATGCCAATCCCATCACCTTGTCGAGATCCATACCAAAGAAGTTTGGTCCCATATTAGAGAGGTTGGCTTCGCTCTGATAGAATGTCATCCAAGGGAAACGCTTTCTGTCGCCAGGGAAATACATATAGCGATAGTTGTAGGCTGCGATATCTGTTTCATGAACCAAAGGAGCTGGCAGCGAGTCGGTCTCAAGACTACGGCCACGTGGGTGCATGGCTACGGTAATCTTGCGAGTGTTGTCGTAGCGCTGAAGCACAGGCTTCATCATGCGATAAGGAGTTACGCCCCAATCGCCAAATGGCAAGTTAGGATATGTCTGCAATTCGTTGCCCAAGCTCCAGGCTATCACGCAAGGATGGTTTCTGTCGCGTTTGATAAACTCTGGAAGTTCGTATGGCCATTGCTCCATCCATGGTCTGCGTCCGCCTGTATATTGGTCGAGCCACTTGTCGTAGAGCTCGTCGAGCACAAGGATGCCGAGCGAGTCGCAGAGGTTGAGGAATGATGTGCTATAAGGGTTGTGGGATGTGCGGATGTGGTTGAAACCGAAGTCTTTCAGCATCTTCATTCTCTTCTCCATAGCACGAGGGTAGGCAGCTGCGCCAAGAGCTCCAAGAGTGTGGTGGTTGGCAATACCCTTGAGCAATACCTTAGAGCCATTAACCTTGAGTCCGAAGTCTGGACCAATCTCTATTGTTCGCATACCGAAGCGTGTGGTAGCGCAATCCTTCTCTTTGCCGTTGGCATCGAGAATGCGTACGGTTGCGGTATAGAGGTTAGGAGTGTCGCAATTCCAAAGCTTAGGGTTTGCAATATCGATAGTCTCCCATTTCAGCTCGTTTGTACGCATTTTGCGGTTGAAAGGCATGTCTACGGTCTTGTCGTAAACGATGTTGCCTTGTGGGTCTTTAACTACGGTCTGAAGTTTAACGTTGTTTTGCTTTGTATAGTTAGCCACTTCCACCTGTAGGTTTACAAGATGGTTGTCGGTAGTGGTTACGTATAGCGGATGGCGAACGAAATAGATGTCGGCAGGAGTAGACACAATCTTTACGTCGCGATACAGACCGCCACCAGTATACCAACGAGAGTTTAGCGGACCGCTTGTTGAAGCATGAACGGCTATGGTGTTAGCCTGACCATACTTAAGAAGCTTAGAAACGTCGATATCGAAGCCCAGATAGCCATAGTCGGTACCACCTATTCGCTTGCCGTTGAGGTATACGTCGCCAACATACATGATTCCCTCAAAGTCAAGGAGTATGCGACGTCCCTTCATGTCGGCAGCTGGAGTATAGGTCTTCACATACCAGCCATCGCCCATTTCCTTGAAGCCACGAGCAGAAAGGCGTGATTTGAAGTTTGACGCTCCATCCGAGTTGTCTTCCGACTCGTTGGCAGCAGGAGCCACCCATGGTTGAGATATCTGGAAGTCGTGTGGCACGTTGATGGTTTCCCATGAGCCATCAGAAGTGTTGATGGCTGTTACATCGATATTGCCACGATGAAACTGCCAACCGAAGTTGAAGTTCTCTACATTTCGCTGAGCCGAAGCTGATAGAGCAGCCACGGCAAAGAGCGAAACGAACGATAGATGTTTGTAGGTCATTACGTTATTGTTTTAGTCTTGGATTATTCTTTGATAGCTTTATTCCTTAATGAGTTTCACCTCAGAATTAAGACCCGAAGCAACAGGAGTCCAGTCGGCATAAGATGTCTTCTTGTAGTTGATGTCTACCACATTAATCTCGTCAAACTTACGCCACTTGTAGCCTTGGCGGTCGAGTTCCGAGATCCTGTTGGCTGGAAGGTTGGTAACCTCTATGCGAATCTTGTTGTTGCCCTTGTGCAGAAGGTTGGCAAACGAAAGACGATAAGGCACAGCCCAAGCGCAACCTATCAAGCTGTCGTTTACGTATACTCGCGCACTCTCTCTAACGTCGCCAAGGTCGATAGTCCATCTGTTGCCTTTCTTCAGCTCAGCAGCCGAGAGGTCTATGGTGCATTCATAAACGCCTGTTCCCATCAACGTGCGTGTAGAGTCGTCGAGATTCTCCCACGCCTTAGTGGTGTCGAGGTTGTAGGTCTTAGAGATGGCTGGAGTAGCTTCGGTAAACGACAATTTCCAGTTGTTGAGAGTCTTAACGACAGACGAAGTCTTTTTCCATTCGCATCTTACAGGAAGCGAAGCCAACTCTTTGTTCAAAGCTTCATCTTTGTGGTTGAAAGTCTGCAGAATGATGCTCTCGCCTGAACGAAGATTAACCAGAATGCTGTCGCCACAAATCTCAGCTCTCTGACGGTTGCCAGTCATAGGGTCGAACCACATAGCGGTAGCCATAGGAACAGCCAAAGTGGTATAGGCTTGGATGTCGTTTGGAGTGAGGTTGGCTATGAAGTAATGATATCCCTTGTCGTTAGAGCGACGTATTAGCTTCAATCCCAATTCTGTCTTCATCTTCTCAGCCTTAGCAGCCTTAGTGAGGTCAGCTGCGCTTGTGCCTACGATGATGTTTGCACCCTGCGCTTTTAGCTTTTCGATATGCGCCTTTACGGCAGGAGTAAGAATGTTGTCGGCAGAAGGAATCACAAGCCCCTTGTATGTGGTGCCACCAGGAGTATGGAGCATACCATTATTATAATAGGTGTCGAGCAATATTCTGTCGGAAATATAATCGCAATCGAAGCCTGCTTGGTCGATGGCATCGATACATTTCACAAACTCAGGAGCCAACTTGCCCATGGCGTGTATAGAGAACTGCATAAGGCGTTTGCCAGTAGAGCGCTTTGCCCACATGTCGTGGATAGGCAAATAGGTGAGGAAATCGTTGTCAGGACGACCCATCTGGAGCATGCTTTGGCAACGCTCCACATACTTCATGAAGTAAGGAGCATCGCGCCAAATGGTGTTGTTAGGACTCATGTCTATAGATGCATAGAAGCGCCATCCTGGCCATGTCTCGTGTTGAGGAGAGTAGGCTGTGCCATGGAAGAACATGTGGTTTACGCCAGCACAGAACATAAGGTCCATATCTGGTTTCATCTGGCTTAGCGATGTGCGGAAATGCTCTGTAAGCCATGTGAAAGTCTCTGACGAAGTGTATGGTTTGCCCATGATATGCGCAGCCGAAGGAGCATATTTGAGCATAGAGAAGTCTGAATCGTTTTTGCGAGTCTTGCCTGGGTCTTGGCGCAAGCCTTTGATGCCAAAATTGGTAAGTCCGAAGCCTTCGATTTCAGGAATGTCGACAGCAGCATAGCAGTCGATGAGGTTTGCTGGGCTACCGTGAGCCTGGTTGCGAGTGATGGCTCCATGGCTATGAGCCCAAGCTGTCCAAGTGCGTGTGAAATTATCGAGAAGCATGTCGCCAAGAGTTTCGCGATAGTCGGCAACAACCTTAGTGTCGCCATCTACAAGCTTATCGAAATTCTCTTCAAGACTATATCCACGACGATTGTAGAATTCTTGGAATAGAGTAGGGGTATAGTCAGACTCAGACACCTCGTAAGAGTCGTTGAAGAAGGTGTGAGGATATGGAGTGCCAGTCTTCTCGAAAGCCTCTTCGATATGCTTAAGATAGTTGGTTACAGCCTGCTTGTCGAAATGGTCGATAACAAGACCTGCTCCACCTGGTGCTGCACGCTTAACAGCCATCACGCCCTTTTTCTGATACAAGGCTATGATGCGCCATGTACCCTTTGACGGAAGCTTTGTGGTGAGTGTGCCCTCAACGAGCGGAGTAGTTATCTTCAGGAATTTGCCCTCAGAGAAAGCATAGATGCCTACGAGCGTTGTGTTTTTGCGCTTCTTCTCAATAGGACGAAGGTCAAGAGCTTTAATCTTTTTGCCCACAACTGTTGTGTCGATGATAAGCATCTGAGATGCACTCTCGTCGAGTGGTACCCAAGGACCGCCAAAAGGCCATCCTGTACCTGTAGCCATATCAAACTCTATGCCGTCGGCTTTGCATTCCGCATTAACGTATTTCAATATATCCATATAGCGAGGCGAAAGGAATGGAATATTGTTTTTCTCATTTCCCTGCACGCCATAGATAGGAGTAATCTCGATAGCGCCAATACCATGGTCGGCAAACTGGCGAAGATTCCACTTTAGGTCGTTTTCTGTAACTGCAGAGCCAAGCCACCACCAACGGGTGCCTGGTTTGGCTTCTTGATTAGGTACTGGCCATTGCTGCGCAAACATGTTAAGACTCATAGCCAACGCGGCAATAGTAACGATTTGTTTTTTCATATTGCTTTTTAGTTTTTAGTTTTGTCGTAGATTTAAATGGAGGACTTATCGTTTCCTCAACGAGCTTGCTCCTTAATGGAGCTTACTCATTCTGAAGGCTTACTCATGATGATATGGTTCGCCCTTGATGATGGTGCAAGCACGATAGAGTTGCTCAACGAAGACGAGACGCACCATCTGGTGTGAGAATGTCATCTTCGACAAGCTTTGCATGCTGTTGGCCCGAGAGTAAACAGATTGTGCAAAACCATAAGGTCCGCCTATGATAAACACCAGTCGGCGAGCCGTAGCCTGCCGTTTCTCAAGCCATGCAGCCATCTCTATACTTCTCATCTCTTTGCCACGCTCGTCGAGCAATACAACGGTATCCGAAGGTTGCAACAACTTTAGTATAGCTTCGCCCTCTTTATCCTTTTGTTGGTCTTGGCTGAGGCTCTTGGCATTACGCAATTCCGGGATTACCGTAACCGAGAATGGCATGTAGTGATGTATGCGCTCTATATAGTCGTTGATGGAAGCTATGAAATGCTTGTTTGTAGTCTTGCCAACCACGATTAGTTCAGTCTTCATATTCTTTCTTTCTCTTTGGGTTCATAGGAAACCATCCCTTCTTAACTCTTTGCTTTTGTTCGAAGAGTTCGCCTATTGTCCAAAGACATGAAGCACCAAGGATGCCTAGAAGCGACGATATAAGCACGTCGGCAACAAAAAAGGCAACACCAATGCTGGCTATTCCTGCTACGAGGAATAACCACCATGGGCGTGTGCCAAAATAGTATTCCACCTTTATTACTATAGGGTGGAACAAACCTATTATTAAAAATGTTGAAATGGCTATCACCATTCCTTTGAAATGTAAATCCATTATAAACAATCTTAGTTGTCCTAAAAATATATACTAATACAGTTATCGTTTAGTCTTCCATCAACTTGCGGTATCTGCCCTTCTTGATTTCGGCATCGGTACCCAAACGATGAGCTTTGTTGATTTCGTATTCTGAATAGCTACCTTCGAAGAAGAATACTTCGCCATTGCCTTCGAAAGCAAGGATGTGAGTACAAATACGGTCTAGGAACCAACGGTCGTGGCTGATAACAACAGCACAACCAGCAAAGGTTTCAAGACCTTCTTCAAGAGCACGGAGAGTGTTTACGTCGATGTCGTTGGTAGGCTCATCGAGCAACAATACGTTGCCTTCTTGCTTCAAAGCCAAAGCCAACTGCAAGCGGTTGCGCTCACCACCTGACAATACTCCGCAAAGCTTGTTTTGGTCGGTACCCGAGAAGTTGAAGCGAGAAATATAAGCACGCGCGTTGACATCACGACCACCAAGGCGAAGAGTTTCGTTGCCTTGAGCAATAACATCATATACCGACTTTGCAGGGTCGATATCCTTGTGCTGCTGGTCTACGTAAGCGAGCTTAACGGTTTCGCCAACCTCGAATGTGCCGCCATCAGCATTATCAAGTCCCATAATAAGACGGAAGAGAGTGGTTTTACCAGCTCCGTTAGGGCCAATAACACCTACGATGCCGTTAGGAGGAAGCATGAAGTTGAGGTCGTTGAACAATACCTTTTCGCCGAAAGCCTTCTTCACATGCTGAGCCTCGATAACTTTGTTGCCCAAGCGTGGTCCGTTAGGAATAAAGATTTCAAGCTTCTCCTCGCGTTCCTTCTGCTCTTGGTTGAGCATCTGCTCATAAGAGTTAAGACGAGCCTTACCCTTTGCCTGACGAGCCTTAGGAGCCATGCGTACCCATTCGAGCTCTCGCTGAAGAGTCTTCTGACGCTTAGAAGCCGACTTCTCTTCTTGTGCCATGCGCTTTGTCTTTTGGTCGAGCCATGAAGAGTAGTTGCCCTTCCATGGAATACCCTCACCGCGGTCGAGCTCAAGAATCCATTCGCTCACATCGTCGAGGAAGTAGCGGTCGTGGGTAACGGCAATAACTGTTCCCTCGTATTGCTGCAAGTGCTGCTCCAACCAGTCGATACTCTCTGCATCAAGGTGGTTGGTAGGCTCATCGAGCAATAACACGTCAGGCTTCTGAAGGAGCAAACGGCAAAGAGCCACACGACGGCGCTCACCACCTGAGAGGTTTGTTACAGGCCAATCGCCAGGAGGACATTTCAAGGCTGCCATAGCACGGTCGAGCTTAGAATCCATGTTCCATGCGTCGGTAGCGTCTATGATATCGTGAACTTCAGCTTGGCGTTGCATGAGCTTATCCATCTTGTCTGGGTCGCCATAATATTCTTCGAGACCAAACTTTAGGTTGATGTCTTCGTATTCTGCAAGAGCGTCGTAAGCCTTTTGTACGCCCTCCATAACATTCTCCTTAACGGTCTTCTCCTCATTCAAAGGAGGATCCTGTGGCAGGTAGCCAACACTATAGCCTGGGCTCCATACAACTTCACCTTGTGTAGGCTGCTCGAGTCCAGCGATAATCTTCATAAGAGTTGACTTACCAGCACCATTCAGACCGATGATACCAATCTTTGCTCCGTAGAAGAACGAGAGGTAGATGTTCTTCAATATCTGCTTCTGGTTTTGTGGGATGATTTTAGATACTCCCACCATAGAAAATATAATTTTCTTGTCGTCTACTGTTGCCATAAAATATGACTAATGTTTAGTTTATAATTCTTGGAGATTTAACAGGCATAGCCTAACCTTTGCAAAGTTAATGAAAAAATGTCGAAGTATGAAACGAAATTTGCATAATACAAGGAAAATGAGTAGCTTTGTGGCAAAAATTATAGTATTATATATGGGTAGAACTAAATTTTCTCAACACGAGATAGATATTATAGCGATGTTGCTAAGACGAAAAGAGGCTGGCACAAGGTTTCAGCAGAAGCAGATTAGACATCAGCTGAGAGTGAACTTTGAGTTTAGTATAGCCGACTTCAACGAGCCTGGCAAGTCGTTTGGTGAACCAGAATTGCGTGATGCTATTAAGCGTGGCGCAATACAGATATTGGATGATGCAACAATTGCTTCGATGAAGGAGAAGCGTGCTCGCGACAAAGAACGCGATGAGGCTGTTAAGGAAGCTGAAGCTATAGAGAATGGAGCAACCGACTGGAAGGCTGCTATGAAGGAGTGGGAGGATTATTATAAAGAAGACGAGAAATAGCCTTCTATGAATGTAGTAATTATAGGTTCAGGCGCAGCTGGATGTTTAGCTGCAATATAGATAAAACGCAACAATCCGAAAGTAAATGTAACGGTATATGAAGCAGGCATTAAACCGCTTATTAAGGTTGCTGTTACAGGTGGTGGAAGATGTAATCTAACTAATAGCTTTGATGGCATTCGTAGCTTGGATGAGGCTTATCCTCGTGGCGCACGATTGTTGAAGAGATTATTTAGAACGTTCGATTATACCGATGTGTATCAATGGTTTGAGTCGGAAGGCGTAAGTCTTACTACACAAGATAACGAATGCGTGTTTCCTGTATCGCAAGACGCTATGGAGATTGTAAATACCTTGGTTAGACTTATGCGCTCGCTTGGCGTAAAAGTCGTTATAAGACATAGAGTCGCGGCTATTAACCATGAAGCGGATGATTGTGAATATTTATTAACCTTTTCGCATGGCGACGTTGCTAAGGCTGATGCTGTAGTAGTGACAGCAGGCGGAAGTTCGCAGGCACGATTGGTTGGAACTAAGTTCTCGGCCTTCGGACCATTATTGATTACTCATTGGGGAGTTAGCGGTCCGGCTATCTTAAAGCTTTCGTCTTATGCTGCTCGAATATTGGCAGAAAATGATTATAAAGCGCAAGTGGCTATAAACTGGTTTGGACAAGCTAATGAGGGCTGAGGTGATGAGAATTATTACTGAAATAGCCGAGCAAAAACAAAAGAAGCTCGTATCGAGCGTGTGGCCTGAGAGGTTTAATAATAGAATGTGGTGTTATCTGATAGATGCTTGTGGATTACGCCAAGATATGCGATAGGGTGAATTAGGCAAGATGGGACTAAACAAACTGGTAGCTTTGTTGACTAATCACACTCTAAACATAGTTGGAAAGAACAAGTATAAGGAAGAGTTTGTGACATGTGGTGGAGTAGCACTTTCGAATGTGAATCCATCAACACTTGAATCAAAAAAACATCCACATCTGTATTTCGCAGGTGAAATACTCGATGTGGATGCTATAACAGGAGGCTTTAATCTGCAAGCTGCATGGACCATGGGGTATGTGGTGGCAGAACAGTTTAAGCCTTGATAAAGCTTTATAGACAGGCTTTTTATTCCAATATCTTAACCATATTGAGCGAAGAAATCTTGCCTTCGGCTCCGATGGTAGCTTTGATATTATATTTTGCCGACTTCTCCTTGCTTGGGTCGGTACGTTCAATATTCTGGGTGGCAGTAAATGTGACAGTATACTCATATTGATTGCCGCCCACATCTTTTTTCTCTATATTCCAATCGTTGTTCAGACGCCAATTCATGTTGGTGATGTCGTCCTTATATATTTTGTGCATAAAGGTGATGACATCGCTCTTTGTAGCATCGCTCTTACCAAGGAAGGATGTGAGGAACGAAGAGACTGTACTTGCCAATCCGTCTTCGTTGCGTGAGTTGATGCTTTGGAAGAAATGGCGGAAGATAGTTGCAATAGCCTCTTTCTCTTCTGGCTGAACAGTCTTTGAGTTTAGAGTTGCAAGATTCTCTTTGCAATCATCAATATGCTCGCCTGTGGCATGTTCGTCCATATAGAGCTTGTAGCTCTCAAGGGTATTGGCTGTTGTGGCTGCAGCCCAATCAATAGAGTCAATCTTATGAAGAGCCACGCTATTATGTGGACTATCAGGATGATTGTTGATATATTCTTCGAGAGCCGACTTTGAACCGCTTGCTAAAGTGTTCATCCATTCTTCATCGCCTTTGCGCAACATAGCCAAGCGCGAACTAACAGAATCAATCTGCTCTTGTGGTGCGTCGCTATAGTTGTTGAGGAAGTTCTCAAGGAGTAATGGATCGTCGCTCTTCATAGCTATTTCGTAAGCTTCTTGACATCTGTCGCTCTTGGCGCTACTATAGAAATAGAAAATGCCGCCACAAATTACTAAAGAGATAGCAAGAGCTATGATGATAGTTTTGCGCGATTTTCCTTGCTCGTTTTCTGCTGGCTGTTGTGGAGCAGAAGGACGCTTAGGAGTTGGAGGAACAGGCTGTGTGGTTGTGTGAACAGGAGGAGGGGTTGTCGCTTTAAGCTGTTCGCCACAATTAGGGCATGTTGCCTGGTCTTTGAAAACTGCTTCTCCGCAATTCTTGCACAATGTAATTTTACCTGCTATTTCTACACCACATGATGGACATACTGGTGCACGGTCGCTAATTTGATGACCGCATTCTGGACATTTTATTATTGCCATTTGTTAATTAATTATTTATGTCTAAATCTTATTTCTCTCAATTTGTGTTTACCCATAAATCGGCTCTTGTCTACATAACCGTTAATGCCATTTATGCGTCCTTTTCCTGTATATTGCCAAAGCACGAAGTCGAGGTCGTCTTTCAATACAGGTATGCGCTCGGTATATTGAGCTATCATAACTTTATAGTCGTGGAGTTCGCCAAGAAGGTAGCGGTCGTAGAAGTTGGCTCCTGTATAGATAAGCGGCTTTTGGCGATAAGCTTTCTCTACGAGATGAAGGAATTTGAACAACGAATCGCAAAACTCCTCGGTACCGAGTCCGCTCTTTGTCTCAACATCTATCATCGGCAACAGATCTTGGTCGGATGGTCTGCATTGGGTCATAAAGTTGTTGAGCTGCACTTGCTGAGGTATTCGTGGACGGTAGAAGTGGTATGAGCCAACCTTGAGTCCATAGCGATGGGCAAGATCAATGTTGCGCTCGTATTTGTCGTCTATTCTGTCGCCACCTTCGGTAGCTTTTATATATACGTAAGCCATGTTGGTATTCTCGCCAATCGTTTCCCAAAACACGTTGCCTTGGTAATGGCTTATGTCGATGCCATGTATGTGCGAACATGTGTCTTCGCATTGAACATATTGGGCGAAGGCTGATGCTGATGATAATAATATGGTAAGGAATGATGATATAAATCTTTTCATTTTCTGTTTTTATTCTTCAATTTCAGATAGGCTACGGGCAAAATTACTAATAAAATTGCTCGTGGTTTCTATTGGGGCGTATGTTATATATCCAAGGCTGCGACGAAGGTTGCGTCGTAATACCGTGGCGTTGTTTTGAACAAATCCGCTACGTGTTTGTTTGAAATGCCACTCTTGTGCTGTATCTATAGCTTGGTGGTCTATCGTGCGCATTATGATTTTCCAAGTGTATGGTTCGATGTTGGTAACGAATGGTATCTCGTCTTGCTCAAAGTTGAACACCTTTATCAAGATGCTTCCTTGAAGTTGTGCCATTCGTCGCATATGGATATGCTGAAGCCAATCATCAATCTTCACGAAGTCTACTTTGCCTCCTTGTGTGCGGAGAAATTTGCCTAATGATAGAATTCCTCCAAGTGACATGCCGTGGTTGAGAATGGTTTGAACATTATCTACAAGGATAGCCAATAGTCGGAGTGAGTGAATATTCGTATCAATAGCATGGCGCTCTTCGTCGAATATCTTTTTCAGTCTGTTGTCAAGAAGAGTGTTGCTAAGTTCCGGCACCTCTATATGGTGACTAAAGTCGAAGCGCTTATCTTCTATGTTGCCATCGCTTGATGCAAGGTCGTCAAAAATGTCGCTTGGCATATTGTAGCCTTCGTCGTGAGAGTGTTGAGATAATCCGTCGATGGCAATCGCAACAACATCTTGCGCCTTTATCATCTGCACAAGTCTGTTCCACTTGAATCGTGTCATAGGTTCAAGTGCTTCGTTCTCGCCCAAGGCTCCTGAGAGCAAAATGCGGAAGAAATTTCGTTTAATGATGTCCATGAGGAATATTGAATTTTAATGGATAATCAGTTGTTTGAGGGTGTTGGTAGATTCTGCCTATTAACTATATCGTCGAGGTAATCTAAAGATAATAGCCACGAAGGCAGCAATACCAATAGCTACAGGATAATATAAATAAGGTATAATCTGCATAGGATTGATGTTGGCAAGACCTGCTGCAAGGAGCATCTGTACGCCATAGGGTAGAAGACCTTGAACCGCACACGAGAAGGTGTCGAGAATGCTTGCTGCTTTGCGATTATCTATGCCATATTTATCGCATATCTTTTTTGATATTCCGCCTACCGTTAGTATAGCTACCGTGTTGTTGGCTGTACAAACGTTGACCATGCTGACAAGTGCTGCGATAGATAGTTCTGCTCCACGTTTAGAGTTGACGCGGGATGTGAGTTTAGATATCAGATAGTCGATGCCGCCATTTTCGCGTATTATCTCAAGCATACCACCTGCAAGCATAGCTATTATCACAAGTTCTCCCATGCCTGCAATACCTTTTCCCATGGCTTCCATCCAGCCTATGAGGTTGTAGCTGCCAACGAATATACCGATTGCACCACTAAGTATGACGCCTATGGTGAGTACTGCCATGACATTCATTCCCGCAATAGCTGTTATAAGCACGGCAAGATAGGGAAGAATCTTGAGATATTCTACATTCTTTGTCAACGGAGGAACATTAAGACCGTAGCCCATGTAGAAATATACAAGTAGTATAGCGATAGCTGCAGGAACTACAATAAAGGCATTAACCTTGAATTTGTCGCTCATCTTGCAGCCTTGGGTTTGAGTGGCTACGACTGTTGTATCTGATATAAATGATAGGTTGTCGCCAAAGTATGCTCCACCCACGATGATGGCTGTAAGGAGCGGAATGTCGGCTCCTATAGTGTGTGCCATAGTTGCTGCTATAGGTACAAGTGCAACAATAGTACCAACGCTTGTGCCTATAGAAAGAGATATAAAGCAGGCAGCAATAAACAATCCTGGCAACAACATGTTGGAAGGAAGAAAACGAAGGGCGCAATTGACGGTTGCGTCTACACTTCCCATCTCTTTTGCTGAAGCGGCAAAAGCTCCTGCAAGCACGTATATCCACAACATGAGCATAAGGTTGTCGGAACTGGCGCCACGACTAAATAAATTGATTCGTTTGGCTAAAGGGAAACCGCCGCATGTAGCTATGGCATAGATACTTGATGCCATGAAAGCAACTGTGACAGGAACTTTATAAAAGTCGCCTGCCACTATGGAGGTTACCACGTATAATGTGATGAATACTATCAGGGGCGATAATGCCCAAATTCCTTTCTTATTGCTCATTTTATATCATAATTGTGGCGGTAGTAGGATTTAACCACCGCCACAATATATTGCTGTTATTTTTATAGAGTTACTCCGTTCTTAAAGATGGAAATCTCGCGATAACCATTCTTCTCGTTCTGAGTAGGCTCGCCATTTGCTACGGCAATAATCTTGTCGATAAACTTGCTTACCAAAGTCTTCATATCTGTACCCTCAACGAGCTCGCCTGCATTGAAGTCAATCCAGTTGTGCTTGTTGTTGTAGAGCTGTGAGTTGGTAGAAATCTTCATAGTAGGAACGAAGGTTCCAAATGGAGTTCCTCTACCTGTTGTGAACAACACAATCTGACAACCGGCAGAAGCCAAAGCTGTTGACGCTACAAGGTCGTTGCCTGGAGCTGACAAGAGGTTTAGACCATTGGTCTGAAGACGATCGCCATATTCAAGCACGCCACTAACAGGAGCACGTCCGCACTTCTGGGTACAACCCAAAGCCTTATCCTCGAGAGTTGAAATACCGCCAGCCTTGTTGCCTGGTGATGGGTTTTCGCCTACAGGCTCTCCATGAGATAGGAAGTACTCCTTAAAGTTATTGATGAGTGAAACTGTTTGGTTGAAGAGCTCTGGAGTCTCACAACGATTCATCAATATTGTCTCGGCACCAAACATCTCAGGCACCTCGGTAAGGATAGATGTTCCGCCTTGTGCTACGATATAGTCTGAGAATTCGCCTACGAGTGGATTAGCAGTAATACCGCTAAAGCCATCTGAGCCACCACACTTCAAACCTACGCGAAGTTCGCTTAGTGGAGTTTCTGTGCGCTCGTCGTTGGAAGCCTGTGCGTAAATCTCCTTCAAGAGCTTTAAGCCTTCCTCAAGCTCATCGCCTTGAACCTTCTGTGTTATAAGAAGTTTGATGCGGTCTTTATCGTAGTCGCCAAGCATCTTCATAAACTCATCAGGCTGATTGTTTTCGCAACCTAATGATAGTACCAATACACCACCTGCATTTGGGTGCAAGCAGATGTCGCGAAGCACTTTGCGAGTATTCTCGTGGTCGCCACTAAGCTGTGAACAGCCATAGTTGTGATGCCAAGCGTGAACGCCATCAATACCCTTGAGGCCTGTTTCTGCTTTGAGCATTTCTGCCAACTTCTCTGCAATACCATTCACGCAACCTACTGTTGGCACAATCCATATCTCGTTGCGCACACCAACTTCGCCATTTTTGCGATGATAGCCCATGAAGGTACGGTTTTCGCAAGCGATGTTAAGTTTTTCATTAACAGGTGAATATGTGTACTCGAGAGTTCCCTTAAGATTTGTTTTAATGTTGTTCTCGTTTACCCATTCGCCTGCTTTTAAGTTTTGCTTAGCATGGCCAATAGGATAACCATACTTAATGATGTTTTCACCCTCAGCCTTGTCCTCAAGAAGAACCTTGTGTCCGGCAGGAGTGTCTTGGAGTAGGATAATCACTTTGCCATCGATGGCGATAGTCTCACCCTTTGCTAATGGCTTCAGACAAACCACTACATTATCTGCAGGGTTAATCTTTATGAAATTTGCTTGTTCCATTTGTTTTTATTTAGCTTGTTATGTTTATATATATAATAAATGTATTTTTTATAAATATGTATATAGAATTCTTCGTTCTTCACTCTTCATTCTTCACTCCCTAAAGCTGTGTTCTTCTATAGAATTCGACATTCTCTTTTGTCAACAACTCTATAGGCATGTAGTTAACGGGTGAAACCTTCTTCTTAAGCACTATGGCTTGGAACAAGGCATCGATGCACGAAAAGCCCTGCTGATATGCATGCTGAGCGATAAGGAACGATATACTTCCCTGACGAAGACATTGAGCATTCTTGCCTACCATATCATAGCCCATTATCTGAACATCGCGACGGTTTGTCTTTAGCAAGAATTCGCCTACTATATGTGCCTTAGAACATAGAGTGATGCAATGGTGTGTAAGAGGGTGGGTTGAGAAGTAATTCTCTAATAATGTGTTAAATTGCTTGCGTGAGCCATCAATAGGCAACTCAAGGTCTATGATGTTGATGCTTGGAAAATGGTCGCGCATATAATGGCAGAATCCAACTTCGCGGTTTGCTTGCTGCTTACTGAGCACACGGCCTTCCTTTGTGAGCTTTAACTTCATAATCTCCTTATCTTTCGAAGCTATGAGCATCAACATCTTTGCAGCAAAATATCCACTTGCAAAAGAGTCTTGACCATAGAACGAAAGAGGCTTGAGGTCTGGCATGTATGAGTCGAGCAATATAAATGGTATATTCTTCTCATGCAAGATGTCTGTAAAGAGTGACGTAACCTCGAGATCTGCTGGCACAATAACAACACCATCAGGCTCGCAATCTAAAATAGCCTGATATTGCGCTTTAAACGAATCTTCATTAAAGCGCTCGTAATATATTATTTTCACGTTGATGTGGAAATCTCGGCGTGTCTCCATAGCCTTCTTTGCACCTTCTTCTATTTCTTCCCAATAAGCTTCTGATTCATGCTTTGGAATAAGAAGGTAGAAAGTATACGATTTGTTGTATGCAAGAGCTGACGCATACATGTTTGGCTGGTAGTTCATTTCTTTTAGAGCCTTTTCAACTTTCTCTCGAGCTGATGGCGACACATTCGGACGTTTGTGCAACACACGGTCAACTGTGCCAACAGAAACTCCGGCTCTAAGTGCTATATCCTTTATTCTTATTTTTTCGTTCATAGTCTGACTTTTGTGCAAAAGTAGCAATAAAAGTTGAATTGTGCGAAAGCACAGCCTTTTATTTTGGTTATTTTTGCAAAAATACCGCATTTTATTTTCTTAATATGAAAAATATCGTTACTTTTGCAATGCAAACGAAAGAATTAATCATTATTAAAACGAATTACATAATTAACTAATTAACTAAAAAGAAAAGAAATGGCTAAGATTGTAACATTAGGCGAGATTATGCTTCGCCTTTCGCCAAACGGCAACGACCGCTTTATACAGAGTGATTTATTCCGTATCATTCCTGGTGGTGGTGAGGCTAATGTGGCAGTAAGTGTGGCTAACTATGGTCACGAAGCTTACTTTGTTTCTAAATTGCCAAAGCATGAAATCGGTCAAATTGCTGTCAACGCTCTCCGTCGTTATGGCGTTAATACCGACTTCGTAGCTCGTGGTGGTGATAGAGTAGGTCTATACTATGCAGAAACAGGTGCTAGCATGCGTCCTTCAAAGGTTATCTACGACCGTGCTCATAGCTCTATCGCAGAGGCTGATCCTTCAGACTTCGATTTCGATGCTATCATGGAAGGTGCACAATGGTTCCATTGGTCTGGTATCACTCCTGCTATTAGCGACAAGGCTGCTGAACTTACTAAGTTGGCTTGTGAGGCTGCAAAGCGTCATGGCGTAACAGTTTCTGTTGATCTTAACTTCCGCAAGAAGCTTTGGACATCAGAAAAGGCTATCTCTGTTATGCGTCCTTTGATGAAGTATGTTGATGTTTGCATTGGTAACGAGGAAGATGCACAGCTTTGTCTCGGTTTTAAGCCAGATGCTGACGTAGAAGGTGGTAAGACTGATGCTGAGGGATACTATGGTATCTTCAAGGGCATGATGGAAGAGTTCGGATTCAAGTATGTTGTTTCTACTCTCCGTGAGTCTATGTCTGCAACACACAACGGCTGGAAGGCTCTTATTTATAATGGTAAGGAGTTTTATCAGAGTAAGCACTATGATATTATGCCTATCATCGACCGTGTAGGTGGTGGTGACTCATTCTCTGGTGGTCTTATCCACGGTCTTCTTACAAAGGAGACTCAGGGCGAGGCTCTTGAGTTTGCAGTTGCAGCTTCAGCTTTGAAGCACACTGTCCCTGGCGACTTTAACCTCGTTTCTGTAGAAGAGGTAGAGAGCCTTGCTGGTGGTAACGCAAATGGTCGTGTTCAGCGCTAAATAAAGTAAAAGGGAGAGTAAAATGTTCGGTTGTCTAAATCAACTCTTTTACTCTTCCTAATTAAACATTAAACAATAAACATTAAACATTATAAAGATAATGGCAAAGTTTAGCAAAATGCAGGTTATGGCAGCCATGAAGGCTACCGGTATGGTACCTGTATTCTTCCACAAGGATGTAGAAGTTTGCAAGAATGTTATCAAGGCTTGCTACGAGGGTGGTGTACGTGTATTCGAATTCACTAACCGTGGTGACTTCGCACACGAAATCTTTGGCGAGTTGGTAAAGTGGGCAGACAAAGAGTGTCCAGAGTTGATTCTCGGTGCTGGTACAGTTGTTGATGCAGGTACAGCTTCTTTGTATCTCCAGATTGGTGCTAACTTCATCGTTGGTCCTAACTTTAACCCTGAGATTGCACCTGTTTGCAACCGTCGTTTGGTTCCATATAGCCCAGGTTGTGGTTCTGTTACAGAAATCAACAACGCTCAGGCTGCTGGTTGCGACGTAACAAAGGTATTCCCTGCAGGCAACGTAGGTGGTCCTTCATTCGTTAAGAATGTAATGGCGCCTTTACGTTGGAGCAACATCATGGTTACTGGTGCTGTTGAACCAACGGAAGAAAACCTCACTCCTTGGATCAAGGCTGGTGTATTGTGCGTTGGTATGGGTTCAAAATTGTTCCCAAGCGACGTTGTTGCAGCTAAGAACTGGAAGGCTATTACTGATAAGTGTGCAGAAGCTCTTGGATACATTGCTAAGGCTCGTGCATAATATAAAACTTTTTGGATGCTCCATTTGGCTTGTTAGCCTATGGAGCATTCTTTTGTTTTCAGCTTGTTCGTCAAATGATTCTGACGTTGCTGACAAGCTGAACACCCTTTCGTATGCTTACCACTATCGCTCTCTAGATTCTACAGAGGTGTATGCCCGCAAGGCTTTCGCTGCTTCTGAAAGCTATAATGCAGGCAAAGCGGAGGCTCTTAACAATCTTGCTTTTGTTAATATCGCAAGAATGGACTATCAAAAGGCTGCTCAACAGTTGGATAGTGCCATCAATATTACCGACAACCAAGTAGAACTATTGGTTGCCGAAATACAATATATGCGATTGTGTCAACGCCAGTCGCACAATAAGCTTTTCTATATTCATCAAGAAAAAGCTAAGAAATATTTAGATAGAATTATAGAAGATAAAAATCTTCTTAATAGTCATCAACTCAAACGATTAATCTACGCTCAATCAGAATACTACATCAACATTTCTGCATATTATTATTATGTAGGATTGGTTGAACCTTCAATAGAAACTATGAAATGTATTGATCCTGATGGAGATATACAAAAAGATACTGCACAATATCTTAATTATCTGTATAATGTGGGTGCTGGTGGCATCATAACAAATGCAGATGCTAATGTTGTTGCTAACGAAGAGTTTAATTATCTTACCCAATGTTATATTGTTGCCTCGCAGCGAAACTACCCTTATTGGAAAGCTCAAGCGTTGCAAGCAATAAGCGAGCATCTTCTTTCGCCTTCAACAAGACAAATACTGATAACAAACTATCGTCCATTCCTCGATTATATAAATACAGATGGCATGGATTATTCTTTGTTGGCTGGTAACCTTGCGCAACGTTCGCTCAACATATTTACAGAATATAAGGATGTATATCAAACGGCTGGTGCTTATCGTACTTTGGCTGGTTGCTATTGGGAAATAGACGATTATCCTTCTGCTTTGATATGCCTAAATAGTGCGTTGGAAGCAGATACCATTATAAATAGAGCACCCGATTTGGTTGCTTCTATTCGTGAGCAGTTATGCTTGGTATATTCGGCTCAGAATGATAAGGTTAATAGCGATATCAATCGCAACTATTATCTCGACCTACAGGAACAGACTCGACAAGACAAACAGCTTGAGGCTCGAGCATACCAGCTTGATAAATCTTCAAAGACATTGAATGCGATGATTGTGGCTGTGTTGTTTATGATTGCTGTGGTGCTGTTTGTTCTTGTGTATTTTGCAAGAAAGAGAAAACAAAAAGGTGCAACAGTTGATATAAACGAGCTCTTGTTGCCATTAAAGAAATGGAATATAGAAAACAATAAAAAGCTGACAGATCTTGACGATAAGCTGGAAGAAGTCCAGGAGCAGACTGCTTTGGTTAGACTTTCCGAGGAGAAAAACAAACAGCGCAATCTTGAACAACGAGCAAAGTTGGCTTTGGTAAATAGTATAACTCCTTTTATTGATCGCATTATTAATGAGATAAATAAACTCAATAGCCGACATGAAAGTGTAGAACTTAGAGAAGAACGATTAAAATATATTTCTGAACTTACTGATGAAATCAACGAGTATAACAACGTGCTTACTCGATGGATTCAGATGCAACAGGGTAGGGTTAGTCTGCGTATCGAGAGTTTCTCTATAAATGAGCTTTTTGATATAGTGGCTAAATCTAAGATGAGCTATTCTTTAAAAGGTATAAGTCTGTGTGTAGAGCCATCTACGGCTGTTGTAAAAGCTGATAGAGTATTGACGCTCTTCATGATAAACACTCTTGCTGATAATGCTCGTAAGTTTACACCAGTTGGAGGTAAGGTGACAATTAAAGCTGAAGAAAAGCCTGACTACGTAGAGGTAAGTATTTCGGATACAGGTTGCGGTATGGATGAAAATAAACTTGCTCATGTATTCGATAATAAACATATTTCCGATGATGGAACAACATCTGCACAAAGTCATGGTTTTGGACTTTTAAATTGCAAAGGCATTATAGAGAACTATAAGAAGATAAGTCGCATCTTTGCTGTTTGCGATATTAATGCCGATTCTTCGGTAGGCAAGGGTAGTCGTTTCGCTTTCCGCTTGCCTAAGGGTGTGGTCAGAATGATTATGGCTTTGATGGTTATGGTCTTTGGTTTTACTATGCCTTCATACTCTGTAGGCAACGATAAAGTTGGAAGAAATAATAAGAAGCCTACAATATCTCGCCTAAATACGCAAGAGCAACATCTTAATGATGCTGCCCGATTTGCTGATAGCGCATATTATTCAAACCTTAATGGTACGTATGCCCACACTTTGGCATGTGCTGATAGTTGTATGAAATATCTGAATATGCATATCTACGCACATGCAAAAAGCAAAACAGATATACCAAAGATGGTTTTGTTTACAACATCATCTGCTATGCCTGCCGAAATATTGTGGTTTCACAAAGAGATAGAAAGCGACTATGCAGTAATCCTTGATATTAGAAACGAGACTGCAGTAGCTGCTTTGGCTCTACATAAATGGGATTTATATAGATATAATAATAAGGTGTATACGCGTCTATTCCATGAATGTTATGCTGATGCTTCGTTGCCTCACTATGTACAGACTATGCAAAAAGCTGAAAACAACAAATGGGTCGCTATAGTTATATTGGTGTTGTTGCTTATCAGTATTCCACCTATATATTATATGGTATACTATCGACATATTATATATTATAAGGTGTGTGTCGAGAGAATTCATGCTATAAATGAAATCCTTTTAGGTGATGGTACAGATGAGGATAAGCTAAAGTGTGTAGAGGAATTCAATAGCAAAACAGGAAATCTTGGCATCGCAGTTCTTGATAAGGTTGTAGACCAGATATTGGCAACCCTTCGTGCAAATGCGGAGTCGTCAGAACATAAGGCTGAGCAATTGGAGTATGCTCACGACGAACTTAGACAAGCTGAAAGAGAAAATAATATCTTGTATGTTGATAATAGCGTGTTGGACAATTGTCTTTCTGCTTTGAAGCATGAGACTATGTATTTCCCATCGCGCATAAAGCAGTCTATAGAGACAAAAGATTGCGACATACAGGTTGTTGCAGAACTAGTGACATACTATAAGCAGCTATATTCTTTGCTTAGTGCACAGGCCATGCGACAGATTGAGCGCCCTTATAAAGTTGATAGGGATACAATGAGATATCTGTTCGACTTGCTAAAGAAACTGAATGGAGGTTGCAAGCCTGATTATCAGGTCAAAGAGAAAGATAGCGTTTATGTTCAATTGGCGTTTGCCATGACATCGCTAAATATTACAAGTGTGCAAGCACAACAGCTCTTCACACCTTTAACCCTGGATGTAAACTTCCTTATCTGTCGACAAATAGTTCGTGAATTAGGAGAAGTAACAAACCTTAGAGCATGTGGCATCGTTGCTACTGCTGATAATATAATTGAAATAACAATACCAAAAGCAATATGGAAGAATTTAATATCATAATTGTTGAAGATGTAGCCCTCGAACTCAAGGGCACAGAAGGAATCATACGCAACGACATACCTGAAGCTCATATCCTCGGTACAGCCGACAACGAGCCTGCATATTGGAAACTCATTAAGCAACAGGTGCCAGACCTTGTGTTGCTCGACCTTGGGCTTGGGGGTTCTACAACCGTAGGTGTAGAGATTTGTCGCCATACCAAAGAAATGTATCCTAACGTGAAGGTGCTTATCTTTACAGGCGAGATACTCAACGAGAAGTTATGGGTAGATGTGTTGGATGCAGGATGTGATGGAATTATCTTGAAGAGTGGCGAATTGCTCACTCGCTCAGACGTGGCAAGTGTGATGAATGGCAAGCGATTGGTTTTCAATCAGCCAATCCTTGAGCGCATAGTCGAAAGATTCAAGAAGAGTGTGGAAAGTCAGATATTAAAGCAAGAAGCTTTGGTAAACTTCGAGATTGACGAATATGATGAGCGATTCCTACGTCATCTAGCGCTTGGATATACCAAGGAGCAGATAACCAATCTCCGTGGCATGCCTTTTGGCGTGAAGAGCTTGGAGAAACGTCAGAATGAGCTTGTTCAGAAGCTTTTCCCTGGTGGTAATGGCAAGATGGGAATAAATGCTACACGACTTGTTGTGCGTGCCTTTGAACTTCATATTCTTGATATCGACAACCTTGTACCCGACGAAGAATGAAACGATTTTGCGCGATATTCTCTATAGTATTGATGGGACTACAGCTATTGCTAATCCTTGCTTCATGGATAGTGTCTGCTGTATTTCCATCATCTCCTATTCATGCTCTTATTGGTTCTGGAGGATTACGATGGTTCATAGGTACTTTTGCCAATAATCTTGCATCTCCTTTGTTAGTATATGTCATTCTTTGCTCAATAACATATTCTTCTCTAGTTAAGAGTGGGCTTATATCATGTGTGGCAAGTGCTATGGCTAAAAAGCAATCATTCTCTATGCAACAAAAGTTTGCTTTCAGAATAATGCTTATTGAATTTGTTTTGTTTGTAGCTGGAGTCATATTTATTTCCGCTATGCCACATGCTATACTGCTTAGTGTAACAGGAGCGTTATTTCCAAGTAGCTTCTCAAGTGGCTTAGTGCCTATGATATGCTTTGAGCTATTCGTGCTATCAATGATATATGGAATTGTAGGTGGCGAGGTTAACACCTTAGAAAAGTTTTGGAACTGTATTATATCGGGGGCAAACTTCTTACCTGCTGTGTGTTTTCTTTATATTCTTATAGTACAATTATTCTATTCTACATGCTATGTCCTAGGTATATAGCAATTATTAAAAGGATATGATTTCTTATTAAGTATTATAAGATATCTTATAAAGTAAGAGCTTTTTGGAAAAAATAAATGAGTATTTATTAAAAATAAAAAAGCGGATACCTTCACAGGCAACCGCTCCTAATCTTCAATAGGTATTAGTCTTCTTTTAAGGTAAAAAGATTGTTTTCAGGATAACGATGCAAAGGTAAGCATTTTCCTTGAAACCAACAAGTTTTATTGTGTTTATTTTTAATATATTTTTCATGTGCCTTAACTTCTTCTCACAAATACATAAAAACACAAACACACAACAATAAAAAGACCGCATGATTTCTACAATCATGCGGTCTTGATCTATCTTGTGTTTGTGTAGTCTAAACCAATACTTTTTAATAAGTATAAGTCTATTGTTATCTCTTATGTGTGTATTAGATAGAAAATTTGTGCTTGTGTGTGCGTATATGATTAAATAACACCCTGAGCCATCATTGCCTTAGCAACCTTCAAGAAACCTGCTACGTTGGCACCCTTTACATAGTTGATATAACCATCAGGCTCTGTACCATACTTAACACAGTTCTCATGGATGTTATTCATAATTTCATGAAGCTTAGCATCTACTTCCTCGCGGCTCCACTTCAAGCGCTCAGAGTTCTGGCTCATCTCCAAACCAGATACAGCAACACCACCTGCGTTGCTTGCCTTACCTGGGCAATAGAGAATCTTAGCATCCTGGAACACCTTAGTAGCCTCAGGAGTTGTAGGCATGTTAGCACCCTCAGAAATAGCTATTACGCCATTTGCAACAAGAGCCTTAGCTGCTTCCTCGTTGATTTCGTTCTGAGTAGCACATGGGGTAGCGATGTCTGCCTTCTCAAACCAAGGCTTTGCACCCTCTACATACTTGCAACCATACTTCTCTGCATATTCCTTGATACGTCCGCGCTCAACGTTCTTCAATTCCATGATGTAAGCCAACTTCTCTTCGTCGATGCCGTCTGGATCGTAGATGTAGCCATCAGAGTCTGAACATGTAAGAGGCTTAGCACCAAGCTGAAGGAGCTTCTCTATAGTATACTGAGCAACGTTTCCTGCACCTGATACAAGAACTGTCTTGCCCTTAAGGTCGATATTGCGAGTCTTGAGCATATTCTCAAGGAAGTATACATTACCATAACCTGTAGCCTCAGGACGGATGTTTGAACCACCAAACTCCTGACCCTTACCAGTAAGCATACCCTGGAACTGGTGTGTGAGCTTCTTGTACATACCAAACATGTAGCCAACCTCACGTCCACCTACACCAATATCACCAGCAGGAACGTCCTCGTCTGGACCTATATGACGATAAAGCTCTGTCATGAAAGCCTGGCAGAAACGCATTACCTCAGCAGAACTCTTACCACGTGGAGAGAAATCTGAACCACCCTTAGCTCCACCCATAGGCAATGTTGTCAATGAGTTCTTGAATGTCTGCTCGAAAGCAAGGAACTTCAAGATAGAAAGGTTTACTGACTTGTGGAAACGAATACCTCCCTTGTAAGGACCAATAACGTTGTTATGCTGAATACGGTAACCCATATTTGTCTGAACGTTACCCTTATCGTCAGTCCAAGTTACACGGAACTGGATTACTCTATCTGGAATGCAAAGGCGCTCAATCAAGTTTGCACGATCAAACTCTGGGTGCTTGTTGTATTCTTCCTCAATAGTTCCTAATACCTGACTAACAGCCTGGATGTACTCTGGCTCGTTTGGAAATCTCTGCTTAAGAGTTTCTACAACTTCTGTTGCTTTCATGTTTGTCTTATGTTTATTGGTTGTTAATTATCCCTTTAAATAGGTGTTTGTATCATTGTTTACGTTTACGGTTGCAAAGTTATAGCTTTTCTTGTAAATACCAAACAAAAAGTCATCTTTTTTAATATAAAAACAGAAAAAAGTTATGTATTACTACTTTTATATGTCTAAAAGTAGGTATTTCTGCTTTTGCGTGCTCGTTTTTATACCATTTAACCCAAATCGGTCATTAGGATTTCTCTGTTTCGTACGGCAAAGAGAAATCCTTTAATTTTTCCCATATAGATAAGAATGATTGTCGTGTTTTTAATGATCTGGCCAAATATAGGATGTGCTTGTCTTTTGTCCTACCCAAATAGGCTGGCGTCGATATCAACTCGTACCTAATAGTCTTCAGAAATTTCTTCTTGTTGGAATTGATCAGCGCATGTCTGAATAACGACATGAAGTTATATGCCATGACAATGAAATTCCCACATGCCTCTGTTGCCCAGAAATTATTTGTGACAAAGTCATCGATGGAGAAATCATTCTTCAATTCTTTTATCCTATTCTCAGAATCCGCTCTTCCGCGATATGAGTCATATACAATCTTGGCCGG
>ENA-OYWJ01000076-OYWJ01000076.1-human-gut-metagenome-genome-assembly--contig:-NODE-76-length-49436-cov-9.860837_pt1 | contig 49436 bp, 36 predicted proteins | sample MGYA00244169_ERZ653395 | MGnify/ENA primary metagenome ERZ653395 (study PRJEB26926, sample SAMN06165120) | human gut metagenome | biome: ENVO:00009003; feature: ENVO:2100002; material: ENVO:00002003...
ATACAAATTATATCAAATATAAAAATTATATCAAAACAATTCGTATATATCAATCATTCATTGTCATTCGACGGGTATTTTCAGCCGCGTAACCGCCGCCGTAAGCACGCTCACTTCTCTTGCCTTCGCTTTGAGAAGAGTATTTGCACACTCGTTTGCCGTCGCGCCCGTCGTAAAAATATCGTCGACAAGCAAAATCTTTCTTCCTTTCACCTGCTCGAACACGCATGCAAACGCACCTTCGAGGTTCAATGCCCTATCTTTGCCTTTGAGTTGTTTTTGCTCGGACGTGCTTTTGATTTTGACAAGTGCGGGAAGGACGGGGACGTCCAGCCTTTTGCCCACTTCGTTTGCAAGAAGCTCGGCTTGGTTGAAGCCTCTTTTCTTGACTTCGCTCTCCGTCATCGGTACGAACGTGATAATCTCAGCGTCCATACCGCATTCGAGATACTTGTCCGCCATGAGTGCGCCGAGCGTTTGAGCGATATACGTCTTTTTGCCGAATTTCAGCTTGTATATCAATCTTTTCACCTCACCGTCGTACACAAGCGGAGAACGATTTTTGACAAAGGAGGATTTCTGATTTTGGCAACGATTGCAATAATCGCTTTCGTCTTCGAGCGGAACGCCGCAGTTCAGACAAATATGCCCTTTTGCAAACGGCAATTTCTCCATACACTCCGAGCAAAGCCTGTACCTCGTGTCCTCCACGAGTTCGTTTCCGCAAGCGTCGCAAGTTATATCGAGAGGATAAAGCGCACCGTCAAACGCATCGAGCATCCTTTTGAACAACGCTTTGATTTTTGCAAGTCGAGCGTTTCTTTTTTCTCTCTTTTGCTGCTTTTTATCCTTGACGGATTCGTTTCTATTCTCAATTTCGCTATTGTTGTCCGCATCGATACGGTTTTGCTCAATCATACGCACCGCCTTTCCACTCTTGTTCGATAAGATCGATGAGAAGCGAATATCGTCTTGCGGTTTCGTTGTTTTGAATCATGTGCGCAACCGTCTTTTTCGCGCCGCTTATGACCACCAGTTTTTTCGCTCTCGTAACTGCGGTATAAAGCAAGTTTCTCGTTTGCAACATATAGTTTGCGTCAAGCGCGATGACGACCGCGTCGAACTCGCAGCCTTGCGATTTGTGTATGGTAACGGCATACGCAAGCGTGAGTTGATCGACATCGCTATATTCGTAAATCGACACTTTATCATCGTCAAAACGCACGGTAAACTGCATGATTTGCGTATTTATACTTTCAATCACGCCTATGTCGCCGTTGAATACGCCGCTTCCGCGCACGGTCTTGAACCCGTCCGTTTGCGACCATTCCTGCTGATAGTTGTTTTGAAGTTGCATCACTTTGTCGCCTTCGCGATAAATGCAATCGGCGCGCTTGACTTCTTTCTTATAAGGCGAGGGCGGATTGATGATTTTTTGCAGTTCTCTATTCAGATTTATCGTGCCGGCAACTCCCCTCTTCATCGGGCAAAGCACTTGTATTTCGCTTGCGGGGATATTCAAATACTTGGGCAATCTGCGTGTAACAAGCGCAATCGTATTTTCGCAAATCTCTTCGCTAGTATTCTTTTCCTCAAAGAAGAAATCGCTGCTCTTGTTGTCGATGTCGGGCATGACTCCGCTGTTGATTTTGTGCGCGTTGGTGACGATTTTGCTCTTATCGCCCTGTCGATAAATTTGAGTGAGATAACTCACGTTGAATTTTCCGCATTTGATGAGATCGTTGAGCACGTTGCCCACGCCCACCGAAGCAAGTTGGTCTTTGTCCCCCACAAGCACCAATCGCGAGCCGCGTTCCATTGCGTTGATAAGGGCGGAAAATACGTATTCGTCCACCATACTGACCTCGTCCACGATGACTACGTCGACGGGCAAGCGCGTATTTTCGTTGTAGGTGAAATGACCTTCGCCGTTTTTGTAGTCTAAATCCAGCATACGATGGATAGTTTTCGCCTCTTCGCCCGTTGCTTGCGAAAGTCGTTTCGCCGCTCTTCCCGTAGGCGCACACAAAGCGACCTTTTGCCCTAAGTCCTTGAACAGTTTGAGTATGCACTTGACAATCGTAGTCTTGCCCGTGCCGGGACCGCCGGTTACGATTTGCACGCCGTTTTCTATCGTTTCCTTGACGGCGGCGATTTGATTTTCGTGCAAAGAAAATCCTGCGCTTCTTTCAAAAGACGCAACCTCGCTTTCGACGTTCACTCTGAAATCGGACGCTTCTTGCTTCAATTGCAAAAGCTTTTTGGCGATATTCTTTTCGGTGTTAAAGTTTTTCTTCAAAAGGATTGCGGCATGCTCTTTGGTTTCGTATCTCACGAGGTCGCCGAGCATAACCATATCCATCATATTGTCGCGCACTCTTTGCTCTATATCGTCACAATCGATATTTAAAAGCGTAATTGCGCTTGACAAAAGTTCGTTTTCGGGCAAATAGTTGTGTCCGCTTCTTGTCGCTGCCTCTTTCAAAAGATAGGTTATCGCGGCACATATGCGATAGTCGCTGTCCTTTTCTATGCCGAGTTCGCCCGCAATTCTGTCCGCCGTCGCAAAGCCTATACCGTCCACGTCGTCAACGAGCATATACGGATTTTTGCGCACGTTGTCAACCGTCTTTATGTCGTAAGTGCGGTAGATTTTGAGGGACATATTTACGCTTATGCCGAGATTTTGCAAAAACATCACCGCGTCTTGCATCTTCTGCACTTTGGCGTAGTTCATTCCGAACTCCGTCGCGCGCTTCAAGGATATCCCTCTCACCTTTGCAAGTTCCATGGGATACTTCATCATTTCAAGCGAGTCCACGCCGAACATATCCACGATGGATTGCGCCGTAACGGGACCAAGCCCCGAAATGAGTCCGCTGCCCAAAAACTTCTTTATGCCTTCCAGTCTTGACGGAGCGGACACCCACACTTTTTCGGCAACAAACTGCTTGCCGTACGTCGTTCGAGTTTGAAATTTGCCTTCAACTCTTATATTCATACCCTCGCTCAGAGACGGAAAAGTTCCGACCACGGTGAAAACAGAGTCCTCGCATTTCATATCGAGAACCGTATAGCCCGTGTCCGCGCTTGCAAATATAACGTCTTTTATTTCGCCTGCAAGTTGCATTTCCTCTCCATTTGCAATGGTTATTTCCTGCTTTTTGGCATAAAAAACACTGAAAAATTGCGATTTTTCTACATGTTTTCTATGCTGTTTTCGATTCGTTTTTCACACGATTTTACGTGTTTTATACGTATTTCTTGCACGCTTTTCGTGTGATTTCGCACGCTTTTTCGCATGTATTTTGCACGTTTTATATGCTGTTTTTGCGTGCTTTTTACGTGTTCTTATATTGATTTTTTTGCCGTATTTTTGAGAAAAAACGGTAGGGTTATCCTACCGTTTTTATCTCGCGTATTCAAAATTTGTATTTTTCGACTGCTTGTTTGACTTCTTCGATCATATCTGTTTCTTCCCAACTGAAACCTTCTTTGCCGAAGTGTCCGTAGTTGGAAGTCTTGCGATAGATAGGAGCTGCAAGGTGCAAATGATCGATGATTGCCTTCGGGCGCAAATCGAACACTTCGCGCACGACTTTTGCAAGCGAATCGTCGTCTATAACGCCCGTGCCGAACGTGTTGACGTACACCGAAACGGGATGCGCCATGCCGATTGCGTATGCAACTTGCAATTCCGCTCTCTTGCACACGCCTGCCGCAACGAGATTTTTGCAGATATAACGAGCCATATAGCTTGCGCTTCTGTCCACTTTCGTGGGGTCTTTTCCGCTGAACGCGCCGCCGCCGTGGGGGCAGAATCCGCCGTAGGTGTCGACGATAATCTTTCTTCCCGTAACGCCGCTGTCGCCTGCGGGACCGCCGATGACAAATCTGCCCGTCGGGTTGATGTAGATCTTCGTATCGTCGTCGATGTACTCTTGCGGAATTGCGTAAGAGATGACCTTGTCGATGATTTCCGCTTCGAGCTCGTCCATGCTTATGTTTTCCGAGTGTTGGCAACTTACGACGATTGTGTCTACTCTTTCGGGAACGTCGTCGATATACTCGACGGTGACTTGCGCTTTTCCGTCCGGACGGAGCCATTCGAGTTCACCGCTCTTTCTGACGTCGGTCAGACGCTTTGTGAGCGCATGAGCAAGCGTAATGGGGAGCGGCATGAGCGACTCGGTTTCGTCGCAAGCATAACCGAACATCATGCCTTGGTCGCCTGCTCCCGTCCTTTCGTAATCGTCCTTACCGTCGCCGTCGGTTGCGTCGTTGACGCCCATTGCGATGTCGGGAGATTGCTCGTCGATAGAGCTCAACACGGCGCAGGTTTTGTAATCGAAGCCGAGCGAACTATCGTTGTAGCCGACGTCTTTGATGACGCCTCTTACGATTGACGGAATGTCGCAATAATGCTTTGTCGTGACTTCGCCGAACACCATAACCATGCCGGTTGTGGCGCACACTTCAACGGCGACTCTTGCAGAGGTGTCCTCTGCAAAGATGTCGTCGAGAATTGCGTCTGCGATTTGGTCGCACACCTTGTCGGGATGTCCTTCCGTCACGCTTTCAGATGTAAAAAATCTTTTTTTCATTAGTCTAATTCAATGTCGTCCTCGACGTGTTGGTCAAGGATGATGTCTGCGGGTTGCGTTTGATTTGCCGTAACGGTCGTAACGTTCTTGTAGCACTTCATGCCGGTACCTGCCGGGATGAGCTTGCCGATGATGACGTTCTCTTTCAAGCCGAGGAGCGGGTCTTTTCTGTTGTTGATTGCAGCCTCTGCCAAAACCTTTGCGGTCTCTTGGAAGGATGCAGCCGAGAGGAAGGATTCCGTTGCCAAAGCCGCTTTCGTGATACCGAGAAGAGTACGCTTTGCGGTTGCGGGAACGCCGCCGTTTTCGAGTGCTTTCTCGTTTTCTTCTTCGTAAGAGAGCAAATCGACGAGCGTGCCGGGGAGCATGTTGGTGTCGCCTTGATTTTCAATACGAACCTTGCGGAGCATTTGTCTGACGATGACTTCGACGTGCTTGTCGTTGATTTCGACGCCTGCGGTGCGGTATGCGGATTGAACTTCTTTTGCGATGTATTCCTGAACGCCCTTCACGCCCTTTGCGCGCAACATGTCTTGAGGATTGATAGAACCTTTGGTGAGCGGATCGCCTGCGCCGATGGTTTCGCCCTCTGCAACGAGGATGTTTGCGTTGTACGGGATTGCATACGCTTTGGTTTCGCCGTCGGGACTCGTGACTGTGATTTCACGACGATCGTCGGAGATATGCACAACGCCGTTGTTCTCGGTGATGACCGCTTTACCTTTAGGATTGCGGGCTTCGAAAAGTTCTTCGACACGCGGCAAACCTTGAGTGATATCGTCATCGGTTGCGACGCCGCCCGAGTGGAATGTACGCATTGTGAGCTGTGTACCGGGTTCACCGATTGATTGAGCTGCGATGATACCGACCGCTTCGCCGATCTTGACGGGGTTGCCGGACGCCATGTTCTTGCCGTAGCACTTCACGCACACGCCGTTTTTGGACTTACAAGTGAGGATGGAGCGGATGAGCACGCCGGGTTGATGGTGCATATCCGAGCCGTTCTTCTCCCAGTAAGAAGTGAGTTTATTGTCGATTTCTTTTGCCTTGTCGCTGGAAATGAGGGTGTCGCCTTCGCAGATGATTTCGCCCGTTTCGGGATCGACGACGTCGCCGATCGTGTATCTGCCCGCGATACGATCCGCAAGAGCTTCGATGACGCTCTTTTCGTCTCTGATTGCGGTGATAAACGTACCCTTGGTGTCGCCGCAGTCTTGTTCTCTGACGACAACGGAGTGCGAAACGTCGACAAGACGTCTTGTGAGGTAACCGGAGTCAGCCGTTTTAAGAGCGGTGTCCGCAAGACCTTTTCTTCCGCCGTGCGAAGAGATGAAGTATTCCAAAACAGACAAGCCTTCACGGAACGACGAGCGGACAGGCAACTCGATTGTACGACCGGACGGGTCTGCCATAAGACCACGCATACCTGCGAGCTGACGGATTTGTCCCATGCTACCACGAGCACCGGAGTTTGCCATCATCCAAATCGGGTTGAAGTCGTCAAGACCTTTTTTGAGTTCGCTCTCGACCTTGTCGGCAGCGTCTTTCCAAATCTTGATGATTTCTTTGTAACGTCCCTCATCGGAAAGCACGCCTCTTGCATGGAGCTTTTCGATGCGGACGACTTGTTCTTCCGCTTCGTGAACGATGAGCTTCTTGTCACCGGGGATGTGCATATCGAAAACGGATGCGGTGATTGCACCGATTGTCGAATACTTGTAGCCGAGCGATTTGATCTTGTCGAGCATCTCTGCCGTTTCGGTTGCTCCGTGATATTTGAAGCAGTTGTCAACGATCATGCTGAGTTGCTTCTTGCCGATAGCCATAGCCTTCTTGCCGAGCACCTTTTGGATGCTTTCGCGAAGAGCCGTGATTTCACGCAAGAACTCTTTGTTGTTGGTGATGTCGAGATCGCCTGCGTCTTTGATTGCCGCCGCGATTTGAGCGATTTGCTCGTCCGTGACGTTTCTTTTTAATATGGAACGCGCGCGCACGCACGTGTCTTGGTTGACTTCCTCGCTTCTGAACAAATCGACGAGAGCATGGAATTGATTTTCGTCCACACACGCGTTGATGCCGAGGATACCTTCGACTTCGAGCTGACCTCTGTTCTCCGCAATCGTTCTGTCGACAAATTGCAAGTCTTGCGGCAAGTTGTCATTGAAGATGCAACGACCGATTGTGGTGTGCAAAAGTTTGTTATGCACGTAGCCGTCGTCATCGGTGACTTTGACTCTGATGTAGCAGAGGGATTGGAGCGTGAGGTCTTTGTCCTGATACGCCATCATCGCCTCGTCGAAAGAGCTGTAATAGTTGCCCTCGCCCTTTGCGCCCGGTTTGACTATCGTCAGATAGTAAGAACCGATGACCATATCTTGCGTCGGCGAAACGATAGGTTTGCCGTCCGAAAGTTTGAGGATGTTGTTGGTGCAGAGCATCAAGATTCTTGCCTCTGCTTGCGCCTCGATGGAAAGAGGAACGTGAACAGCCATTTGGTCACCGTCGAAGTCGGCGTTGAACGCGCCGCACGCGAGCGGGTGAAGTTTGATTGCTCTACCCTCGACAAGCACGGGTTCGAACGCTTGGATACCGAGTCTGTGAAGCGTCGGAGCACGGTTGAGAAGCACGGGGTGATCTTTGATGATCTCTTCGAGGATGTCCCACACTTGATTCTTGCCGGTGTCCACGAAACGTTTTGCGCTCTTGATGTTGTGGCAAAGGTTGCGCTCGACGAGCTTGTTCATAATGAACGGCTTGAAGAGTTCGAGTGCCATTTCCTTTGGCAAACCGCATTGATAAAGTTTGAGTTCGGGGCCGACGACGATAACCGAACGACCGGAATAGTCGACACGTTTACCGAGCAAGTTTTGACGGAAACGGCCTTGTTTGCCGCGGAGCATTCCCGAGAGGGATTTGAGATCTCTGTTGCCGGGGCCGGAAACCGCTTTGCCTCTGCGGCCGTTGTCGATCAATGCGTCGACTGCTTCTTGAAGCATACGTTTTTCGTTGCGCACGATGATGTCGGGCGCGCCGAGCTCTTTGAGCTTTTTAAGACGGTTGTTGCGGTTGATGACTCTGCGATACAAATCGTTGAGGTCGCTGGTTGCAAATCTGCCGCCGTCGAGTTGGATCATCGGACGCAGTTCGGGCGGAAGCACGGGGAGCACGTCAAGCACCATCCATTCGGGTTTGTTGCCCGATTGACGGAACGCTTCGACGATTTCAAGACGCTTGACCGCTTTAAGACGCTTTTGTCCGACGGAATTGTTGATGATGTTTTTGAGTTGTTCGCTTTCAGTTTCGAGGTCTACTTCCATAAGAAGTTCCTTGACGGCTTCTGCGCCCATACCCACTCTGAAATCTTTTGCGTCGTATTTTTCAAGGAGTTCTCTGTATTCCTTGTCGCTGATGACTTGCTTTTTGCGAAGCTCGCCGACTTTGCCGGGATCGAGAACGATGAAAGATACGAAGTAAACGACTTGTTCGAGTTCCTTGGGTGAAACGTCGAGGAGAATACTGATTCTCGAAGGCACGCCTCTCAAATACCAGATGTGAGTGACGGGGCAAGCAAGCTCGATATGTCCCATTCTTTCACGACGGACTTTGGATTTTGTGACTTCGACGCCGCACTTTTCGCAGATGACGCCTTTGTAGCGGATTCTCTTGTATCTTCCGCAATGGCATTCCCAGTCACGCGTAGGCCCGAAGATCTTTTCGCAGAAAAGACCGTCCTTTTCGGGTTTTTGCGTGCGGTAGTTTATGGTTTCGGGTTTCGTAACCTCGCCGTGAGACCATTCTCTGATCTTTTCGGGAGAAGCGATACCTATTTGAATTGCATCGAAATTGCTGAGTTCGTACATATTGTCGCCTCCTATTACTCTTCGTCGGAGCCTGTGCCGAAGATGTCGCTCATATCGGGAGTGCCTTCGGTGAGTGCGCTGAAGATGCTTTCGTCGTCATCGTCGGTGTCGAACAAGCTCGTATCCGTGTCGCTCTTGCTTTCGCCGAGATCGCCGAAGATGTTGTTGTCGCCGAGAATATCGATTTCTTTGAGTTCCTCGTGTTTCTTGCCGATAGGCGTATCGAAGTCGATGTCCTCGTCGTATTCGCGGAGTTTGACCTCGTCGTTGTCCTCGGTGAGAACTTTGACGTCGAGTGCGAGCGATTGAAGTTCCTTGACCAAAACCTTGAAGGATTCGGGGATACCGGGCTCTGACACGTTGCTGCCCTTGACGATGGATTCGTACGTCTTGACACGTCCGACCACGTCGTCCGACTTGACCGTCAGGATTTCTTGCAACACGTTTGCCGCGCCGTATGCTTCGAGTGCCCAGACTTCCATTTCGCCGAAACGTTGTCCGCCGAATTGCGCTTTGCCGCCGAGAGGTTGTTGCGTGATGACGCTGTACGGGCCCGTGCTTCTTGCGTGGATCTTGTCGTCTACGAGGTGATGCAGTTTGAGGTAGTACATATAACCTACGGTCGCGCGGTTTTCAAACGGTTCGCCCGTTCTTCCGTCGTAGAGTTGGATCTTGCCGTCCACTTCGCCGTCCTCGTTGACAAGACCGCATTGTTGGAAAAGCTGTCTGATGTCTTGCTCGTTTGCGCCGTCGAACACAGGCGTTGCGACTTTCCAGTCGAGCATGTGAGCGATAAGACCGAGGTGAACTTCGAGAACTTGTCCGATGTTCATACGGCTAGGAACGCCGAGCGGGTTGAGCACGATTTGAAGGGGTGTGCCGTCCGCCATGAAAGGCATATCCTCTTTGGGAAGGACTCTTGAAACGACGCCCTTGTTTCCGTGACGTCCCGCCATCTTGTCGCCGACGGAGATCTTTCTCTTTTGAGCGATGTAGACGCGAACGAGTTTGTTGACGCCGGGTGCGAGTTCGTCTTTGTTCTTTCTCGTGAAGATCTTGACGTCGACTACGATACCGCTTTCGCCGTTGGGCACACGCAAGGACGTGTCACGCACTTCTCTTGCCTTTTCGCCGAAGATTGCGCGGAGCAATCTCTCTTCGGGAGTAAGTTCGGTTTCGCCCTTCGGGGTGACCTTACCGACGAGAATGTCGCCCGGTTTGACCTCTGCGCCGACCATGACGATACCGTCTTCATCGAGGTTTTTGAGCACTTCGTCGCTGAGGTTCGGAATATCTCTGGTGATTTGCTCGTCGCCGAGTTTGGTGTCGCGGCATTCGATTTCGTACTCTTCGATGTGAATAGAAGTGTACAAATCGTCGCGCACGAGCTCTTCGCTGATAAGGACCGCGTCCTCGTAGTTGTAACCTTCCCAGGACATGAAGCCGATGAGCATGTTTCTGCCCAACGCAAGCTCGCCGTGGTCGGTTGCGGGACCGTCTGCGATGACCGTGCCTTCTCTTGTGAGATTGCCCTTGTCGTCATAGATCGGGCCGTACACTTTGTCGCCCTTGTTGACGATAGGATGTTGATTTATGCAAGTGGATTGGTTTGAACGCTCGAACTTGCTGAGGATATAAGTATCGGTCGTGCCGTCGTTGCACTCGATGACGATCTTGTCGCTGTCGACGTATTTTACGAAACCGTCGTGCTTTGCGATCTTCAAAACGCCCGAGTCGTAAGCAATCTTATGTTCGACGCCCGTTGCAATCATAGGAGCTTGCGGCTTAAGGAGCGGAACAGCCTGACGTTGCATGTTGGAGCCCATGAGTGCACGGTTGGTATCGTCGTTCTCGAGGAACGGGATAAGCGCGGTTGCGATTGAAATAAGCTGCTTGGGGTTGACGTCCATGTAGTCCGCTCTTTCTCTGGAGACTTCGCGGATGTCCTTTTGGATACGGCAGTTGACACGGCTACGCACGAATTTGCTTTCTTCGTCAAGCGGTTCGTTTGCTTGTGCGATGACGTATTTGTCTTCTTCGTCCGCCGCCATGTAAACGACTTCGTCGGTGACGACGCCGGTCGCCTTGTCTATCTTGCGATACGGCGTTTCGATAAAGCCGTACTCGTTGACCTTTGCGTAAGAGGACAAAGACGTGATAAGACCGATGTTTTGTCCTTCAGGCGTTTCGATAGGACACATACGTCCGTAGTGCGAGTGGTGAACGTCGCGCACTTCGAAACTCGCGCGCTCTCTGTTAAGACCGCCGGGGCCGAGTGCGGAAAGTTTACGCTTGTGCGTAAGCTCTGCAATCGGGTTGGGTTGATCCATAAATTGCGAAAGTTGCGACGAGCCGAAGAACTCTTTTATAGCACTCGTAACGGGACGGATGTTGATGAGAGTTTGAGGAGTGATTTCCGCATTCTCCTGTGCGGACGCCATTCTCTCTTTGATGACTCTTTCAAGGCGTGAGATACCGATACGGAATTGGTTTTGGAGCAACTCGCCTACCGCGCGAACACGACGGTTTGCAAGGTGGTCGATGTCGTCGCAAGTGCCGAAACCGTAACGCAAGCCGAGGTTGTAGTCTTCGATTGCCACAATGTCGTCAAGCGTGATGTGTTTGTATACAAGCTCATCCACGGAGGAACGGATTGCAAGGAGCAATTCTTCCTTGTTTGCGCCAAACTCGTCCATAAGGGCTTTGAGGTTGGGGTAATAAACCTTTTCGGTGATACCGAGTTCTCTTGGGTTGCAATCCACAAAAGCGTCGAGGTCTACGGTGTTGTTGCCGATGACTTTGAATTTCTTTTCTTTTCCGTCGTGATCGGTGTAGGCAAGCCAAACCACGTTGACGGCGTTGTTTTGGATTTCTCTACCCTTTGTCTCGTCGACGATTTCGCCTTTTTGAGCAAGGATTTCACCCGTCACGTTGCTCACGACGTCCTCTGCGAGCTTGTATCCCGCAATACGCGTTGCAAGAGCGAGTTTCTTGTTGTATTTGTAGCGGCCGACCTTTGCCAAGTCGTAACGCTTGTAATCGTAGAAAGTGTTGTGAATGAGGATGTTTGCGCCTTCGACCGTGGGGACTTCGCCCGGACGCAAACGACGGAACAAATCGATTTTGCCTTGTTCCTCGCTCTTGCATTGAGCGTCTTTTTCACAGGTCTTGACAATCATCTCGTCCCCGCCGAACAAGTCGATGATTTGCTCGTCCGTGCCGTAGCCGAGCGCTCTCAAAAGCGTGGTTGCGGTGATTTTTCTCGTTCTGTCAACGTGCACCCATTGAACTTCGTTGGAGTCTTGCTCGTATTCGAGCCAAGCGCCTCTGTTGGGGATGACGGTGGTTGCATAACGAGGCACGCCGTTCTTGTCGAGCACTTTGTCGTTGTACACGCCCGGGCTTCTGACAAGCTGGGATACGATGACGCGCTCTGCACCGTTGATGACGAAAGAACCCGAATCCGTCATGAGCGGGAAATCGCCCATAAACACTTCTTGTTCAACCACTTCGCCGGTTTCGTTGTTGGTGAGGCGAGCCTTCACCTTGAGAGGAATAGCATACGTAGCGTCGCGGTCTTTGCACTCTTTGACGGTGTACTTGGGTTCGCCGTCGAATCTGTGTGACAAAAACTCGAGTTTCAATCTGCCGGAGAAGTCAACGATCGGAGAATAATCTTTGAAAACTTCCGTGATGCCGGCATCAATGAAATTTGCGTAGGAATTCTTTTGCACCTCAATGAGATACGGAATGGGGAGGACGTCTTTGATTTGCGAGAAATCGCGTCTTTCCGTAGTTCCGTACATTTGATTGTGAATTCTTTGGGACATATATTCACTCCTTAAAAAAATTGCCGAATTTGCGACTTTTCAAAAAACTTCGAACGCTCCCGAAAAAAAAATTTTTCATCGCCCGAAATTTTTTTCGAAATCTACGCGTTTTTTGCGGATTGCTATCAATACTTGATGTATTTATAACCCCCTACCCCCAAAAACGAGGTGTTTTTGGGGTAGGAATCCGCATCATTGCGCAGTTTTTCATTATATATTGAAAAATCAAGTCTGTCAAGCGTCGCGCGCATATAAATTATATAAATTTTTAGTATTTTTTATATAAGTTTCCTCTTGATTTAAACGCGCGTTTTTCATATAATATTTGTTATGAGAATAGACAAGTTTTTAAAGGTATCGAGAGTCATCAAACGCCGCTCCGTCGCACAAGAAGCATGCGACGGCGGACGCATCGAAATCAACGGCAAAGCGGTTAAGCCCGCAAAAGAAGTCAAAATCGGCGACAAAGTCACCGTCACTTTCGGCTCGAACTCGATGTCGTTCGAGGTGTTGAGCGTAGACGAACATCAAACCAAGCAAAGCGCGGAAACGATGTATCGAATTATTAATTGAATTAATAATCGAATTACGTTAAACCCGCATATTTATCGGCGGAAATTCTCCGCATAAAAACTTCAAGGTGAAATATGAAAATCAACGTCATTATTACAGCCGGTGGCACATCGCAAAGATACGGCATGGAAAACAAACTGTTTGCCCCCTGCAAAGATTCTTGCGTGGTTGTCGAATCAATCAAACCGTTTTTGACATTCGAGCAAGTGTCGAAAGTTATCGTTGCGATACACCCCTCTTACAGCGACGAATTGCTGAACGCTCTTGAAATCGCTCATATCGAAGACAATCGCATTGCACTCACGCAAGGCGGAACGACGCGAACTCAAACGGTAAAACACGGCATTCGTGCCATCGAGGACGATTGCGACTACGTCATAGTCCACGACGGCGCACGTCCCTACGTTACGACCGCACTTATCAACAGCGTTATTGCCGGAGCGGTCGAAAACGGAGTTGCACTCCCCCTCCTGCCCCTCACCGATTCGCTCGTATGTATCAGATTCGGATTGGACGCCGTCAACAGAGAGGACTATCGCAGAGTGCAAACGCCCGTTTGCGCAAAAAAAGAAATAATCGTCAAGGCGTATGCAAAATGCGACGGCGAATATCTCGACGATATTGCCGTTATACAAAAACACGCCGCTTGCGACGTAAAAATCATCGAGGGCGATCCGCAAAACATAAAAATCACGACGAAAGACGATTTGAAAACTCCTCTTTGCGGAATCGGATACGACATTCATCGTTTCAAAAAAGGCGGCGGGATAAAACTTATGGGAACGCTCGTTCCCTGCGAGTTTGCGTTTGTGGCGCACAGCGACGGCGACGTTGCGGTGCACGCGCTTATGGACGCGATACTTTCCGCGATAGGAGAAAAGGACATCGGACATCTCTTCCCCGTCGACGATTCGCGCTACGACGACGCAGACAGCATAGAGCTTTTGCAAACGGTGCTCAAAAAAGCAACCGACAAAGGTCGCGCCCTTCAAAACGTGAGCGTGGCGATAATCGCAGAGCGTCCTATGCTTGCTCCGTATATCGACCAAATGCGCAACAACATGTCGCACGTGCTGAGAATTCCTTGCGAAAGAATAGGCATAACCGCCACCACCAACGAACAAGTGTGTGATTTGGGCGACTGCAAATCAATCGCGTGCTTTGCCACGGCACTTTTGCAATAAATTCAAAAAATCGGCTCAAAACCGCGAAAATAGGCGTGTTTTTGCAAAATGCAACCAAAAGTTGCGCAATTGACAATCAAAATGGGTGGCGGCAACCGACCTCTTTGCGCCAAAATAAAGGCACAAAAACACAAGCGAGGTTTGAATATGGACATCACAACCGCAAACAGATTATACGAACTTAGAAAACAACACGGATATTCGCAAGACGAGCTTGCGGACAAGCTCAACGTATCAAGACAAGCAATATCCAAATGGGAAAGATCCGTTTCCCTTAGTTAAAGATATTGTTGGGTAAGTCTACACGAAAAAAATGCAATCCCCGGAATTTTGCGAGAATTGCATTTTGATGAAGTTTACACTTTGGAAATTGCATTTTTGCAATCATTCTGTATAATGGAAGTATGCGGAGGAGGTGCGTATCTATGGCTTTACCCGGAACACCCGGACAGCGGATTTCCGATTTATGCAACGGGAACCACATCACACAAAAGGAACTTGCGGAGAAGATAGGGGTTTCCGCTTCCCAGTTGAGCCGCATTGTCAGCGGCGAAACGAGAACGGTACATTCGGTCTTGACATTTTATAGTCAGCAGTGATATTCTCATAGGCGTGGCAAAGGAATTTAAGGTATCGACAGACTACATACTGGGCTTATCCACCGTGAGCGTCCGTAAAAGCTACGATATTTCTGAATTAGGCTTGTCCGAGGGAGCCGTGAGGGGGCTCGTGACGGGTGCTGTTGATGTGCAAATCCTCAACCGCCTGTTGGAACACAGGAATTTTCCTAAGCTGATAGATTTGATACGGATTTATTTTCAGGACACAGCGGCAAAAGGCATAACAGCAAGAAACCAGCTTATCGAGATAGCAACGGCTTCCCTGTCCGACCTGATGAAAGAACACCCGGAACACCGGGCGGAAGCAAAGCAGGATTTACAGCTTTTGAACGCCCAGAAGATGGGGGAACATGATGCGGAGATTGAGAAAATCAAAAATGTGTTCCTTGCTATCCTGCGGGATATTAAGAAAGACATTGACAACGGGGAACAGCCGGGAGAAGCTGTGACCGCCGCGATGTTCCAAGCCATGCGGGACGCATTGGCGGAACAGAAGCAAAACCCGCTTTCCATTGACGATGTAGCGGCGATGGTTGCCGGACAGATCGGACAGCTTACGCCGATGGATGAAGAAACTGCCGACCTGTTCAAGCAGTTGGCAAAAAAGATGATGAAAGGAATAGAATAATAGCCTGTTATTCGAGATAATAATATGCCATTAGTAAAGCATGACTACCCTGTTTTAGAGTACGATACCGCATCAAAAGCTGTTTTTCAGCCGGGAAATGGGAAAAAATGTTTTCCTGCAAAAGCAGTGTTTGCTTTTTTAGGAGACGAGGTTGAAAATTATGCACATACCCATGATGGAATACAGATAGATGAATTTGAAAGTGCAACAAGACGATATCCTATTTATGAATGTCTTTATAATCAGGAGAAAATATGTCTATGTCCGGCTCCTGTGGGAAGTGCTGCTGCCGTCCAAGTTTTAGAATATTTAATTGCAGGGGGTGTAACAAAGATTATTTCCGTCGGCTCCTGTGGCGTATTGGAAGACATCCCGGAAAATAGATTTTTGATACCTGTTTCTGCATTGAGAGATGAGGGAACATCGTACCATTATCTTCCTCCCTCCCGAGAAGTAGAGATTTCAAAGGCTGGTATAAATGCGATTGAATCTGCTTTAAGCCAAAAGAATATACCATATTGGGAAGTTAAAACATGGACAACAGACGGTTTTTATCGAGAAACAGTAGAAATGGTTCAGTATCGGAAAGAAGAGGGATGTCAAGTAGTAGAAATGGAATGTTCCGCATTGGCGGCGTGTGCAAAATTTAGAAAAGTTACATGGGCTATGCTGCTTTTTTCAGCCGATACTCTTGCAGACCCTCATAAATACCAAGAAAGAGAATGGGGAAAAACAAGTATATCCATAGCCTTAGAATTAGCCTTAGACGCTGTTTTATCAGTTGTTGAGGAGTAAAAATAAATACATATAGGAGTTACAATGAATATAAATGAATTTCCACAACAAGTAAATCAAGTTATTTCAATAGCAGAAACCATATTACAAGATCAAATATTGGGGATATATTTATATGGTTCAGCAACAATGAATGGGCTGCGTCCAGATAGTGATATAGATATACTGATAATTACTAAACAAGAATTGAGTAATTCAATCAGAGCAGATCTAACAAAGCAATTATTGAAAATTTCTGGCTCCGTAGGCTGTATTGAAAAAAGACCTTTAGAGGTAACTATTATCAATCAATCTGATATTGTTCCGTTGCAATTTCCGCCAAAATGTCAGTATATGTATGGTGAATGGCTAAGGGGAGAGATGGAAGCAGGAGAATATCCGCAAGCCTGCAATGACCCAGATATAATGATTTTATTATGGCAAGCAAGAAAAAATAGCATAACTTTGAAGGGGGCGGAAAGCAAAGAGCTTATTCCCGCTATCCCATTTCACGAAATTAAAAAAGCAATTCGGTTTTCTTTACCTGGTTTGATTTCCAGCTTTAAGGGTGATGAAAGAAATGTGTTATTAACCTTATCACGAATGTGGTTTACTTTAGTAACAGAAGAAATCACGACAAAAGATGTTGCCGCAAAATGGGTAATTTTAAAATTGCCGGAGAGATTTCCCCCCCTGCTAACAACGGCAAAGGAAGCTTATTTGGGAAATTTGTCTGATGAATGGGAGACAGTAGAAAAGGAAGCGATGGCACTTGTAGAATATATGAAAAAACAAATTGAGGAATTACTTAGAACAGAGTAGCAAAGTTAGCGGGGCCAATCAACGGTCAAGATGAACGGCGCATATGAAGTGACCGTCCCGTCTGGCTTTGCTGATGGGCAATCAAGGCGGGAAAGCCCTAAAATGGCTTCCCGCCCATTTCAATTATGAGAAAAGAAACACTCCAAAATCAGAAAGAGAGCGGCCAAGCACTTTGAGGGATTGGTCGCCTTGTTCACCCATTCAGCGGGACGGCGGGTGGCGGTCAAGGCCGGGTGTAAGCCCGTTCATTTCAGCCTTGACGGTTGCCCGCTGTCCTGTTACTTTTCCGGGAGTGTAGCCACAACTTCGGGACACTTTGTCCACAAGTCGGAGCGTAGGACGAGGGACGGGGGCTTTCATATACGCCCAGTCTGCTGTTGAAACCAGACCTGTGCTTACGGCTCTACGCCACGCAAGCACAGCCCTGTTTTCCTGCCGCTTCAAATGCCCTTGCCCTCCCCGGCGGCAACGCCGACAGAGCGTATAACACACTACACTTTGCTTCGCAAAGTCGTGTGCCAAATGGGGGCGTTGCCCCCTTTGGAAACCCCCACAAGAAAAGGCGGTACGCTACCCCTCCACGGGGCGCATACCGCCTTTTCTTGTTATCCAGCCCTCCGGCTGTATCGGTTGAGCAAAAGTCCGCGTGGGATTGATGTGGTATCTTTAACTTTGGGAAACTCCGGAGAGTTCTCCCGACACGGACAACCTTATCGCCCTTGCAAAACTTTACGGCGTAAGCCTTGACGAACTTTTGAATTATACACCCGCGAAATCGTGTGAAGAATCAAAAGAAAGTCAAGCGCAAACGCAGGATGAAAATACCGACGAAAACGCACAATCGGCAGTTGATGACGACAAAAACGACACTTCATCGTTCGATTATGAAGAAAACGGAGACAGAGTGCATATCGACGAAAACGGTATTCACGTGCATGACAAAGACGGCTCGAACGTCATAATAAAAGGCGGCATCGCAAAGCTTGTCAACAAAATCGTGGGCGATATTCACGTTGAAAACGGCAAGACCACCGTGAACGGAAAAGTCGTCGACCACGACAATGACGACGAAAGCGGCACCAACACCGTGCACATCGAAAACGGACACGTGGTGTTTGAAAACAAAAAGGAAAAGCGCAATGCGGTTGTCGGGAGCATTGTCAACGGCGTAACTTTTTTACTCTGCACCGTTGCATATCTTCTCATCGGCTTCCTTTGCACTCTGTGGCATCCGGGCTGGTTGCTATTTTTTGTACCGTTCATTGTCGGCGGGATATTCGACACGATTGTCAAGCGCAATCCGTCCTCATTCCCTGTCGTGTTTATCGTCACGGGAGTATATCTGCTTCTCGGTTGCGGCTGGGGATTGTGGCATCCTTACTGGGCAATTTTTGCGATTATCCCCGCATACTACGCAGTTGTAGAGCCAATCAAAGCCGCATCGAAAAAGAAAAGTTCCGTTAAAATCGACCTGACTTCTTCAAATAGCGACTGCAAATCGGATGACAACGACTTAATCGATTAAATGTTAAACTTCCGCAACCGAATCCGCCGTTTTTTCGGCGGATTTTTCATTTGTGCGATTTGACAAAAAGCATTTGACAACACATCGGCTGTCTTATATAATCCAAGTATCGAATAAAACAATCTCATCGCCGGGTGAGCGCGTCAGCGTCGTGTCGTTAGGCCTTTTTGAAGACACGAAAGCATGGCGTTTTTTTATTGGAAAAGATGAAAAAACAGACGAAAAACACAAACAACACAAGCGTATTGAAAGAATTTACAAAATACGTGTCGGCAAACGTGATAGCGATGATCGGTCTTAGTTGCTACATTTTGGCGGACACTTTTTTCATATCTCTCAAGATGGGGCAAACCGGTCTTGCCGCACTCAATTTGTCAAGTCCGTCATTCAATCTCGTGTTTTCCATAGGCATGATGTTTGCCGTCGGAGGCGGAACGAAATTTGCCATTCACAAAGGCGCGCAAAACGACAACGAGGCAAACAAAGTCTTTACTCACACGGTCTTTATCGTTGCGCTTTTTGCGATTGTTTTTGTTATGCTCGGCTTATTTGCGTCACGCCCTGTGGCAATGTTTCTCGGCGCGGAAGGCGACACTCTCGAATACAGCAACACATATGTTCAGATTATCCTTTGCTTTGCTCCGTTCTTTATGTTCAGCAATGTTTTTCAAAACTTTGTACGAAACGACGGCGCGCCGAGGCTTGCGATGATTGCATCGCTTGCGGGCAATCTTTTCAATATAGTATTCGACTACGTTCTGGTGTTTCCGTGCAATATGAACATGCTCGGAGCGGCACTTGCCACGGGCTTTTCTCCGATTGTGAGCATTCTTATCCTTTCTTTGCATGTCATTCGCAAGAAAAACACGTTCCATTTCAAAAAAACGAAACTTTCCTTGCGCACGTATGGCGGAATATGCTCGCTGGGGCTTGCTCCGTTTATCAACGAATTGTCTTTTGCGGCAGTCCTTATGGTGTTCAACGGTTTGTTTAAGCGTCTTGGCGGCGACACTGCGATTGCGGCATACGCAATTATTATCAATGTATTCTATGTCGTCAACTCGGTTTTCAACGGCATTGCAAACGGCACTCAACCCATGATTAGTTTCAGCTACGGACAAAGCGATCATCAAAAAATCCGTCGCATACTGCGCTACGCCCTCATCACCGTCGCCTCCGTTGCCGTCGTGTTGTATATTGCAATATTCTTCGGGGCGAACGGAATCGCAAGCATCTTCAACACGCAAGGCGTAAAAGAGCTGCAAGACGCCGCCACGCTCGGAATGCGACTGTTCTTCATCTCGTCGCTGTTCTCTGGCTTCAATCTGCTGTTTTCATATTACTTTTCAGCGTCCAATAAGGGCGGCTATGCCCAGCTCATAACCGTTTTGAGAGGTCTTGTGACAATCATTCCGATTGCATACCTCTTCTCATATCTGTGGAAGATGACTGGGCTTTGGCTGGCAACCCCGGCAGCGGAACTCGTTACGCTTGTCGTGACGCTGACGATATTCATCCTCACCCGCTCCAAAAAGCAAGAGCTTATACCCTGTCCCGAATATAGAAAAGAAGCCTGAAAACGCACCTTTTATCGACACTCTTTATATCAAAAAGCACGGCAAATCGCCGTGCTTTTTCAATATGTTGCACCAAATCAAGTCTCAATATCGGCGGTTATCTGTTCTTGATTGTCTTCTCTTTCGCAACTGTTTTCAATATTTGATTTCTTTGCCGATTGTTTCAGCGTTGTCAGCATTGCGCCGCAAAGAGCGGAATATACGACTTTCGGCACTATTCCGATGGGAAGATAAAAAATTAAGCCCGACATATCTACCATGCCTGATTGATTTTGAGGATCCGTATAAGCCTTCACGTTTAAGATTACGATAACCAAATACCATACGGTTATCGCCGCAGAAAACGCTATCGCAATCGCTAGATTTACGCAGTCTTTTTTTATCGGCTGTTTCCGTCTTTTAAGTGCCAACGACGAAGCGACAATACAAAACAGGGTAAACACAAGTTGCACCAATCCGATATACGTTTCGAACCTTGCGTATCCCCTACCCGTAGACAACGAGATTATGGCAAAAAAAGAATCCCACAGCGACATAAACGCGGCAACAAAAGAAAACACCAAACATGCAATTGCCAAATCCGTATACTTTTTCTTTTTTGACGAATACACTTCTTCGTCCAAAACAAAATCCTTTATGAAATTTCGTTGTGTGGCGTTTTCTCTTTTTCCTTTTGTTTGGGTTGTTTTGTCGATATAATACGGATTTTCATACTCTCTGCCGCAAATGCTGCACTTCAACACTTTCTCATTTGTTTTGGCTTTGATCTCCGCACAGCAACGCGTGCATTTGATAGTCTTCTGTTCTTTCACAATCTACCTCCTCAAAAAAATCTTATGTTTATTGTATTGGTTATCGCACAAAATGTCAACTTCCAAATGTGCGACACGTGTCGCCCATCCCCTTATTGTCCGTTTACACTGCCTTTGACGTTACCGTTTGAGTTTGGCACTGTATCTCTTGTCAAACGTTGACCAAACATGAATCAAGGCGCACAAGTCAAGAAAGACGAGGACAAGGCGCGGAGCGTGTTTGAAACAAAGAGATAATCGGGCGCAGAGCAAGCGTTGAAAATCGCGAAAGGCGAGCATGCGTAGCGGAGCGTACACGAAGTACGTGAGCAACACACGCGCAGCCTGACAAAGAAAAAAGCACAACCGAAGTTGTGCTTTTGTTTTTCGACGTTTGAATGCGCCTGATTATCTCTTTGAGAATTGAGGTGCTTTACGTGCCTTATGCAAACCGTATTTCTTACGCTCTTTCGCACGCGGGTCACGAGTGAGATAACCTTCTCTCTTGAGTGTTGCTCTGTATGCTTCGCTGTCTGCGACGCAGAGAGCTCTTGCAATGCCGTGACGGATTGCGCCTGCTTGACCGGTGTAACCGCCGCCGTACACGTTGACGTAAACGTCGAACTTGTCGGAAGTGCCGGTTGCAACGAGGGGTTGATTGACGATGAGCTTCATCGTGTCAAGAGGGAAATACTCGTCGAGAGTGCGCTTGTTGATGACGATTGTGCCTTCACCGGGAACGAGGCGAACTCTTGCGATAGCCGTCTTTCTTCTGCCTGTGCCGAGATATTGAACTTTCTTGGTTTTCTTAGTAGCCATATTTCACCTCTCTATCAGTTGAGTTTGAGCTCAACGGGGCATTGTGCCTGATGGTCATGCTCTGCACCGACGTAAACGCGGAGCTTTTTGAGCATTTTTGCGCCGAGGGTGTTCTTGGGGAGCATGCCCTTGACTGCCTTGTACACGACGAATTCGGGCTTTTCAGCCATCAATTTCTTGTATTGGAGCTCTTTGAGTCCGCCGATGTAACCTGTGTGATAACGATAGTATTTGTCCTCGAGTTTCTTGCCAGTGAGAACGACCTTTTCGCAGTTGATTATGATAACATGGTCGCCGCAGTCGACGTTGGGAGTGTACTCGGGTTTGTTCTTCCCTTTAAGGATAGAAGCAACTTGAGACGCAAGGCGGCCGAGAACCATATCGGTTGCGTCGACAACGTACCACTTGCTTTCCACTTCGCCGGGCTTTGCCATATAAGACTTATTGTTTTTTGCCATTGTAGACAAATCCTTAGCCATTGTGCTAACCTCCAAAAAATTGTTTTCGCAAGAGCAAGGGTTCGATCGGAGGGGCTAGTTCTTCTCGCATTCCGTACTTCTTCCAAAAATATGCTTGATAATAATATTAAATATAACAAAATAAGTCAAGCGTTTTTCTCAAAAATCGAATATTTTTTGCAAACGCGTTGCATATTCTGTCGTTCGTCGTCATTTATCTTGCGTTTTCGACACGAATTTTCATGGGCTTGCAGGGCATTTTTGCAAGGTTTTCAAGCGACGATTTTTGCTCGTTTACAAAAACGTCCGCATCCTTAACGCCTGCAAAAGACAGCGTTAGACTTTCGGTTTTCACGCCGTCGGGAATGATTATGACGTCGCATCCGCTCTCGTCTTTTTTCATTGCGACGGAGATTTTGCCTTGCTCGTCGAACATGGTGTACACGTTGTTTCCGAGGTAAACTTTGAGTTCGATATCCTTGAATTCCGTCGAATTGCCGTTTGCGTGCAAAAGCGGTATTATGCCGCCTTCCTTGACGAACACGGGATATCTTTCAAACGGGCACTCGATCGTATATTCCTTTCCTCCCTCGTATTTTTCGTTTGTAAAGAAATCAAACCAAACGCCCTCGGGAAGCCGGATTTGCTGCTTTGTCACGCCGTTTTTGCCCTTGCTCGTGACGGGGCAAACATACATTTGTTCGCCGAAATAGTACTGATTTCGCCACTTCTTGTCATAGGCGCGCCTATCCTTTGAATAATAATACGTCGGGCAAACAAGCGGCACGCCCTCTGTTGCGGTGTGGACGTTTGCGGTGTACAAATACGGCAAAAGTCTATGGCGCAAGCGCAAAAAATCCTCCGCGATATTCTCGACCTGAGGATAATTCCACGGTTCTTTGCTCATGCCTTTGTTGCTTGAATGCAGGCGGTTTATCGGAGAAAATACGCCAAACTGCAACCATCTCAAATACAGCTCGTTGTCGCCTTTGCCGAACATGTGTCCGCCGATGTCGTGCGACCACCACGTGTAGCCTGCGTTTGACGCAAGCGCCGTAAAATACGGCTGGAAATCCAAACTCTTCCAACACACCACCGTATCTCCCGAAAATCCGAGCGGATAGCGATGAGACCCCATCCCCGCGTATCTCGACAAAATTACGCTGTTGTTGCCGTCGCGGTTGATATCGAGCATATGATAGTGATTGAGCAGCCACAGCGGATCAAGCCCCTTCATCTTTGACTTCGTGCCTTGCTGCCAATCTATCCACCAAAAATCCACTCCCATTTTTTCGTATGGATGATGCAAAATGTCGAAATACGCATTGCGGAATTTCTCGTCGGTGAGATCGAACTCTATAGTGCGTTTGGTTTGCGGATCGACGCCGCAAGCGCGCGCCATATCGGGATACTGCTGTTCAAAATATCTCACGCCGTCGCGCGGATGCAAATTCATTGTTACGGCAAGATTTCTGCCTTTAAGATTTTGCAAAAATCCTTCGGGATCGGGGAACAATTCCTTTTCAAACGTGTAGCCTGTCCACCCTGCGCCTTGAAAAGACTTGTAGTCTGCGTCTTTGGGAACGTTTGTTACGATGTGCCAGTCCATGTCTATCGTGGCAACCGTAAGCGGAACGTTTTTGTCCTCGAATTCGTCCATAAGGGCAAGATATTCCTTGTCGGTGTAGGCATGATAGCGTGACCACCAGTTGCCAAGCGCGTACTTCGGCAAAAGCGGAGTGAATCCCGAAAGCGAATAGAACTCTTTGAGTCCGCCGAGATAATCGTCTTTGAAAGCAAACAAATACTTGTCTACGCAAGACGTCGGACGAGGGGAAACACTGCCGTCTACGTTCAAAAGCACGGACGACGAGTCGTCGATTTCGCTAACGCCGTTGGTTGCAAAAATGCCTTTTCTGATATGAGCGAGGCAAAAATGGTCTTTCTTTTCTCTCTTGCCCTTCCATCCGCCCAGCACTCCGAAAGTGCCGTCCAGCGTCCTTGCCGTACCGCCGAGGTTAAATGCGTTTGAAGGAGTCGCGCTCTCTCCGTCCTTGAAAGTTACGGACGAAGCAAGCGTTTTCGTGTTGACGGTAAAAGCGCAAGTTTGCGTTTCAATCGACATTTCATCACCGTTTTTTGCATGTTTAAACTGCGGATTTGCGTAATTTCTGCAAAAAGCAAACTGGGTGCGTTTGTCGGTAAAACTGCCCTTTTCTATACGCAACGTTCTGTCCGAAAGCACGCTTATGCGCACGTCGCCGACGATAATCGTGTTCTCTTTTTTGCATGGAGCAAGCTCTTGAGAAAATCTCATTTATACCTCCGACATCGAGTTATTTTCTTATAGAATAATAGCAACTAAACGCGCGCGTGTCAATAGCAAGCACGAGTGAAAGAGCGTGCGCATACAATAAAATATGTGCGGAATTATCGGATACGTCGGTGAACGACAATCGGCAAAAGACGTTGTGATAGACGGGCTTAAAGCCCTTGAATATCGCGGATACGACAGCGCCGGAATTGCCCTTGCGACGGACAAAAAAATCAAGATATTCAAGACGACGGGACGGGTAAAAGGGCTTGAAATCAAAATGCCGGATATAAATGCCGGCGTTGGCATCGGGCATACAAGATGGGCAACTCATGGCAAAGTGTGCGAGAAAAACGCGCATCCGCACTTGTCCTTTGACGGCAAAATCGCAATCGTGCATAACGGCGTGATAAGCAACGCTCGAAGTTTGAAAGCGGAGCTCGTCGAAAAAGGCATACCGTTTTCGTCGTCCACCGACAGCGAAATCATCGCGCATCTGCTTGCCCTCGAAGATTGCGATATGGAAAAGGCAATTGAAAACGTCGGCAAAAAATTGGAAGGCGCGACAACTTTTCTTGCAATAAAAGCAGGCGAAGAAGCAATTTATATGCGGCGTTGCGGCGCGTCCCTTGCCGTAGGGCTGGGTGAAGGCGAAAACTTTGTTGCAAGCGACACCCTCGCACTTGGCAAATACACGCAAACCGTCGTGGTTTTGAAGGACGGCGAATGTGCGAAAATAACGCCCCGCTCGACAAAATTCTTCAAGGACGGCAAATCCGTTGTCAAAAAGCCCATAAAAATCAACCGCACCGCTCCCAAAGAGTGTTCTTGTCATATGCGCTCGGAAATAGACGAAATTCCGCGTGCGCTTTTAAGGACTTTCAAACAAATATCGCAAGGGGTGAACGACAGCGTTCTCGAAACGTTGAAAAACGCCGACAAAATTATATTTTGCGGATGCGGCACGGCATACCACGCAGGGCTTTACGGCAAAGCCGTTTTCGAGCGAATACTGAATATTCCTTGCGAGTGCGTTGTTGCAAGCGAATTTGACGAGGTGCGTTTTTGCGGTGAAAAAGTCGCAGGGGTTTTCATAACGCAAAGCGGAGAAACCGCAGACACTTTGCTTGCGCTCAAACGTTGCAAGGCGCAAGGCGGCAAAACCGTTGCTCTCACTAACGTCGAGGCAAGCAGCATAACTTTCGAGGCGGACGAAACTTTGTATTTGGGCGCAGGCACGGAAGTTGCGGTTGCCGCAACCAAGTCTTACGTGTGCCAATTGCTCGCACTTTATATTTTGGCAAAAGCGTGCAACGGCCAACGCGTATCCAAAGGCGAAATAACGCGCGTTGCAAATTGCGCGAGAGATATATGCGCCGTATCTCTTTACGAGGACAAAATCAAAAAAGCAAAGCTGTTTTTCATCGGCAAAGGCATAGACTTCATAACGGCACAAGAAGGCTCGCTCAAATTTAAGGAAATCACCTACAAAATGACCGACGCATATCAGGCAGGCGAACTCAAACACGGCACCATCGCACTTGTGGACGGCAAAAGCGTCGTCATAGTCGTTGCGACAAACGGCAAGGACAAGGAACGAATCGAGGCAAGCGTAAGCGAACTGAAATCTCGCGGAGCATACGTAATCGCAATCGAAAGCATAGGCGAAACGGGCGCAAACAAAACCTACGAGCTGCCTCGAATAAGTGACGATTTATTGTTGCCTGTTTTGTCGGTTATTCCTTTGCAATCGCTTGCGCTTACTGCGTCTTTATGCCTCGGGTTAGATCCCGACAAGCCGAGAAATCTTGCAAAAAGCGTCACCGTAATATAAGCAAAAACACACCTTAACAATCTATATCTCCGCAAATTAAAAAACTAACAAAAAAACGCAAAAACGGCATTTAAAATGCCGTTTTTGCATAGGTAAGCACATTGTTTTGCATTTATATCGTTAAGTTTTTATCCAGCCACGTTGCGACTTCTCTGCAATCGGCGTTCAGCAAAACGTCCGCTTGAGAATCGAAATACGTGCCTGATTTGTTTATCACCGCAGTGACGTTTCCGCAAAAGTATCCCACAAGTCCCGCCGCAGGATATACCACGAGCGAAGTGCCGACGACGATGAGCATATCCGCCCTTTGAATCGCGCGTATCGCTCCGCGCAATACGTCTTCGTCAAGATTTTCGCCGTACAGCACCACTTCGGGTTTTATTATCCCTCCGCACTCGTCGCAATGCGGTACGCCCTCTTTTGACAAAATATAATCTAGGTCAAAAAACTTGCGGCATCTCTCACACCGATTGCGCCATATAGAGCCGTGCAATTCAAACACCTTTTTGCTGCCTGCCGCTTGGTGCAAGCCGTCTATGTTCTGTGTGACGATACCCTCTATTTTCCCCGACCGTTCAAGCCGTGCAAGAAGAGCGTGCATTGCGTTCGGCTTTGCGTCGGGATAAACCATTTTGCTTTTGTAAAAGTCGTAAAACTCTTTTGGATGCATCATGAAAAAGTCGTGCGAGATAACCGTTTCGGCAGGATATTTTCCAAAGGACGTGGCATACAAGCCGTGCGCACTGCGAAAGTCGGGAATACCGCTTGGCACGGATGCCCCCGCACCCGTCAGTACAACGATACGGTTTGATTTTTCTATCGCCGATTTCAACTCGTTCAATGCTTTCAAATTGCCGTTTTCCATTTCGTTTGCCATATGAGCCTCTCTGCAAGAATTATATCACTTGAAAAACGCTGTTACAAGTGGTATAATCTCATAAAATACGAGGTGAGTTATGTTCAACAAAGACATGTACGCGCTTGGCAGCAAGCGTTCGTCCATAAGAGAATTGTTCGAGTACGGCAAAAAACGCGCAAAAGAAGTCGGAGCGGAAAACGTTTTTGACTTTTCTCTCGGAAACCCGAACGTTCCCGCGCCCGATTGCGTAAAAGACGCTCTTGTCGAGCTTGCAAACTCTTGCGAAACCCTTCACGGCTACACTTCGGCGCAAGGCGACGTTGCCGTCAGAGAAGCGGTTGCAAAGAATATTTCTCGCCGTTTCGGCGTAGACGTCGGCAAAGATTTGATATATATGACTTGCGGCGCGGCGGCGTCCCTTTGCATAACTCTACGTGCGCTCAACGAAAACAACAACGAATTCGTCGTACTTGCGCCGTACTTCCCCGAATACAAAGTTTTCATCGAATCGGCAGACGGGAAAGCCGTGGTTGCGGGTTATGACGAAAAGAACTTCACCCCCGACATTTCGGCTCTCGAACAAGCAATCGGCAAAAACACGGCGGCAGTCATCGTCAACTCCCCCAACAATCCAAGCGGCGTCGTGTATTCAAAAGATACGATTGAAAAAATCGCCGACGTTTTGACGCGCAAAAGCAAAGAATACGGACACCCGATTTTTATAATTGCGGACGAGCCGTACCGCGAACTTGCCTACGATGTCGAAGTGCCGTATATCATGAATTTTTACGGCGATACGATTGTCTGTTACAGCTATTCCAAGTCCTTGTCTTTGCCGGGCGAACGCATAGGCTATATTGCGGTATCCCCGAAAGCCGACGATGCGAAGAACCTATATCTTGCCATATGCGGAGCAGGACGCGCACTCGGCTACGTATGCGCTCCGTCCACCTATCAAAAAGTCATCGAAAAGTGCGTGGACGCCTTGCCGAACCTAAACGCTTATCGTCAAAACCGCGACTTGCTTTTCAACTCGCTTACGAAAATCGGCTACGATTGCGTACGTCCCGACGGTGCGTTTTATCTGTTTGTAAGATCTCTTGAAGACGATGCGAACGCTTTTGCAGACAAGGCAAAACAGCTTGGATTGCTTCTCGTCCCCGGCGACGATTTCGGCGCAAAAGGCTACGTGCGCATCGCATACTGCGTAAGTCATGACATGATAAAACGCTCACTGCCTGCCTTTGAAAAGTTGTTTGAACAATACGAATCAAACAAACGATAACACCACATATTTTTACAACATAAACATTTTATACATGCAAAAACGGCGCATTAAGTGCCGTTTTCGTTATTTTTCGTTTGTTTTGACAAGCCGATTAAAACGTTTTGCCTTGTCGCAAATAGTCGCAAAGCAAGTTCCAAGCAAACACGTCGTCGCCCAAGCTGTCTATCACCGTCAGGTGATGATAATCGGACGTGTACGTGTCCGTGACGACGTAATAGGTCTTTTTGGAGTTGTAGAGCACGCTGTCTTTCACGTCGTTGCCGTACGTGCTGTACGCAACGTGATATTCCTTGTTTGTGGAATGGATAAACTTGTTGTTGATTTCCGTGCCGTTGAGCGAGCAAAGTACGATTTTGTTTTCAAACGGCAAGAGCGTTTGCACTTGCGACACCGTTACGTTTCCTTTGGAAAGCGAATAGGGCGAGCGCGTTTTTATATAGCCGCCGCCAAGAACGATATCGTATTTATTTCCCCACTTTTCAACGCCTTTTTCGCAGTAGATTTGCGCCACTTTGTCTGCGATTACGCTGCTCGACGCATACGAGGAAAGACGCGCGACCACCTCGTCGGGATTGCCGATTTCGTCCTTGTATTTGGCAACGAGGTTCTCGATTATCGAATCGCTTTTGCACGAGGAATAGACGGTGTTATACACGACGCCTTGATTTCTTGCAGTATGCTTTTGATTTGCAAAATTCAGGCGTATTTCCGCCTTGCTTATGCCCTTGTTGTAGCCGCCGCCCTGAATGTGATACACGCCGTAATCGTCAGCATACGAATAGGCTTGATGGGTATGTCCCTCAAAAACTATGTCGACGTATCCGTTTGAAAGCGAGGTGTCGTACCAGTCCATGTACGAACCTTGGTCGCCGCCGTCATGCAAAGAATAGACGATATAATCCACGCCTTGCGTGCGCAGTTTGTTCGCTTCTTGCTTGACGAGAGTCGTAAGTTCGCTGCCCGTCTTGAAATACACGTCCGCGCACATGCTCGAAGAAATGGACGAATAACAATCGCCGATTGCGCCTATAATGCCGATTTTCGCGTCGCCGAACTCGACCACGACGGAAGAGTCGCAATACTCCACTCTCTTATTCGTTGTCCTGTCGTAAACGTTTATGGCAAGGAAGGGAAAGTCTGCAAGTTGAGCGTTGGTCTTGATTTTCTCCGTAGACCAGTCAAACTCGTGATTGCCAAGCGTCATCGACGCACAATCGATATAGTTCAGCCACTCGGTTGCAAGTTTGCCCTTGGTGTTGTTGGACTCGCTGCTACCCTGCCACATATCCCCCGACGAAAGCACTATCGTATTCGAGGATGATTGATAATTTTTAAGATAAGTCGTCAACTCGTCCACGCCTGGCTGTCCTGCCGAGTCGCAATACATACCGTGCAAATCGTTGATCGCGAACAAGTTGAAGGACACTATTACGCTTCTGCCGCAAACATCGCACACTTCGTCGTCATTCTTGTCGGCATGTTCGCATTTCGACGGCGTAACCGCGCCGCATTTGTCGCAATAACCGTTTGAATCGATGTCTTGGTGGCTGCACGCTTGCTTAACCTCGTATTTTTGAAGGGCGGACGGATCGGAATCTTCGTATTTGCCGCCACCGACCGCTTTGACGATTATGGTTTGGTTTGCTTGAAGCTGCACTCTCGTTTTCGTCGTTGTACCGACGATCGAGTCTATCTCATACTCGTAACCCGTCGCATTTGCGATTGCGCCCCAGCTTGCAAGACCTTTTTCGGATATAGTAACAACGGGTGTGGAAAGCTTTGTCGAGCTCGGTTGCGGCGTTTTGTTGCCGTCGTCGCCGCCGTTTTCAAACAAGCCGCACGCGCAAAGCGTGGCAAGAATCATTGTCACACATATCGCAACCGCAATAACCTTTGCAAATGCCGAAATCTTTTTGTTCATACCTTTCTCCAATATAGACGATTATAAATCAAAATGATTATACACTGCAAAAGCATATTTGGCAACCCCGACAAATGCCGAAAACCCGACTTTTAGGGGCTGTCGGGTTTTCGATCAAAAAAGGGTATGGGTGCGGTGCCGAGAGCAAAACGACGTCGGCAAGCCGCAAAAAAGCGAAATACTTTCGCAAAAAAATACGTTAGGATGCTTTGCGCATAAGGCTCATGCGAACGAACACGATTTTCCCGTCCTTGTCCGTTGCGATTTGCGCGTTGTTGACTCTCTTTTGATTGCTTATTCTGCTCATAAAAATTTTCATTATTTTTCTCCTTTGCATTGAGTTTCCCGTTTGAGGAATTTTGTTTTCCTCTTGCTTACAAACATATAATATGCTATACTGTGTACCGAAATCGGTACATCGCGGCGTTTATTTTATATTTTGTAAAAACCGCTCTTCATCGCGCCTACACGCACGCGCGACAATAAATATAAACTCTCAAAAGGAGGCAATCATGGCTCTCGAAGCAAAAAAAACTTTGATAATGCGCATCTATCAGGTTCTTGACGAATACAGCGACGAAGAACATCCTCTCACCCAGCAAAATATCATCGATATTCTGGAGCGAGATTACGACGTCGTGTGCGAAAGAAAAGCCGTCGGACGAAATATATCCTATCTCAAAGAAATGGGGTTCGACATAGAATCGTGCTCAAACGGCACGTATCTCGCCTCGCGCAAATTTGAAAACGCAGAGCTTCGTCTTCTCATCGACAGCGTTCTGTCCTCTCGCAACGTAAACTCTACGCACTCCGCCCAGCTTATTGACAAGCTCATATCTTTCGGCGGTCAAAACTTCAAAAGCCACGTCAAGCACGTCTATTCCGTCAAAGAGTGGGACAAGTCGGACAACAAGGCGTTTTTCTACAATATCGACGTCGTGGACGAGGCAATCGAGCAAGGCAAAAAAATCAAGTTCAATTACAACAAAATCGGGCTTGATAAAAAGTTGCACGTGTCAAAACCGCACGTAGGTTCGCCCTATCAAATGTTGTTGCACAATCAACGCTACTATCTTATGATGTTCGACGAAATGTTTGACGAGGTGGGATTTTATCGCATGGACAAAATCACCGACATCGACATTTTGGACGAGGACGCAAAGCCTTTGCGCGAAAACAAGGGCTTTGAAAAAGGCATAGACTACAAGCGCATCGCAACGTCATTGCCGTACATGTACAACGACGCTCCCGTCGCAATCACTCTAAAATGCTGGGTAGGCATGGCAGACACACTTTACGACTGGTTCGGCACAAACTTCACCGCAAAGAAACTCGACGACAAATACTTTGTCGCAACCATAGTCGCAAGCGAAAAAGCGATGCTTTATTGGGTGCTTCAATACAACCGCAACGTGGAAGTTTTGTCGCCCGAATCCTTGCGCCAAAACGTGATAGCAAGCCTGAAAAAATCCCTCGCCCTTTACCAAAAGGACTAAACGCGAGATTTTTGAAAAATTTAATAAAAATCAGCTCGATAATTTGAATTGATTTTGACTTTGCATAAAACTATAATGCAAACATCAAAATCGAAAGTGAGTCAATATGGACAAAAATTTGCTTTCAAGATTATATAGACACGGCGTTCAGCTCATGGCGGTGGGCATCGTCACGGGTCTCCTGGCAGGAATCGTCGTGACGTATTTCAACATTGCCGCGGAGCTTTTGTCGAAATACTCAAAAGACCTATATGCTCTCGTGCGCGAAAATCCGGCGTTCGTACCGCTGCTTTTCGTCGTGCTTGCAATCATCGCATTCGGGATTGCAACTCTTGCAAAATTCGTGCCTATGGTGCGCGGAAGCGGCATTCCGCAAGCGGAAGGCGCGACAAGAGGTTTGCTGGAACTTAAATGGTACAAATCTCTTCCGGCAATGGCGGCGTCCTGCCTTGCATGCATAATATCGGGTTTGACGGCAGGCGCGGAAGGTCCGAGCATGTTTATAGGCGCAACTTGCGGCGAAGGCACGTCAAAACTTCTTCGTTGCACGGATATGGAAAAACGCTATCAAATCACGGGCGGAGCGTGCGCGGGACTTGCCGTTGCGTTCAACGCACCGCTTACGGGCATCACGTTTGCATTTGAAGAGGCACACAGACGATTTACGCCTGCGATTTTCATATGCGCGTTCTCCTCGGTGCTTTCCGCAATAATAACAAGAAACGCACTTTACGGTTTTATGGGCATGAGCATATCGGCAAGCTTGCAATCCTTCGCTTTTGTGCAAATTCCACTGAAAAGTTACGGTTTCGTCGCGCTTGCCGCTATTGCGAGCGGACTTTGCGGAATAGGTTTTTACGCCATTTGCATGCTATCCAAAAAAATGTTTGCCAAGATTCAGACAAAGCACGCGATTGTCACGAACTATCTGAAATTGCTCTTCCCGTTTATTTTTGCCGGTGTATTCGGGCTTATAAGCGTATCCGTCATGGGCGGAGGCCATTCGTTTATAGAATCGCTCGGCACTCTCGGCGGAAGTCGGGAACAGTCGATTGCGACGATTTTCTCATCGCCCGTTGTAGTAACGCTGATTTTGGTGCTTGTGATGAGAATCATCGCAACGGCGTTCAATCTCGGTGCAGGCGTTCCGTGCGGTATCTTTATTCCTATGCTCGCAATAGGCGCATGTATAGGTGCACTTGTATCGAAACTTTCAATCATGTGGGGCATGGCGCCCGAATATGCCGACTGCATCGTCATGATTTGCATGGCAACTTTTTTCACGACGATAGTCAAAGCGCCGCTCACGGCAATAATTATGGCTGTGGAACTCACTTGGCAATTTACTCTTCTCATCCCCGTTGTGCTCGGCGTTTCCTTCGGCTATATGGTCAACGAAGTGTGCGGTAGACGCTCCATTTACGACGAACTGCTCGACAACATACTCGACGAACAAAACGTTCATCTTGAAAAACACACCTACGTAACCACGGTCGAGGACGGCTCGATTGCAATGCACAAGCCCATCCGCGACATATTGTGGCCGAGCAATTTGCTTATCCGCACGATAAAGCGCGACGGTGTATCGATAGTGCCTGCCTCCGACACCGTGCTTCAAGTGGGCGACGAGTTGAGCATACAAGCCGAATGCGTTGATTTTGAAAGATTCAAAATCTCCGTCAACGAAATCGTCAAGCCAAGGAAGCATCTGTCCCTCAAACATAACAAATCCCAAACCGACGGAAACGACAAAAACAACTAGTTTATCCACAAAAAATCATATCGTAAAGTATTGTTTTTGACCGCAAAATCACCTATAGTTTAGTCCAAACGAACAACCCCTACAATTCTTATGCTCTGATATTTATGCGAATATTAAAAAATCGGTATGCGTTTTAAGGCGCATGCCGATTTTAAATTGCGGAAATCGGATTCGTTTTTTAGATAAACAAAAGCAAAAGCGCAATGAGGAATTGCGCAAGATAATAGGTCACGTGATTGACGATTATCATAAGACGCGATTCGGGATTGAGCATACCTTTGTGCTCGTAGTCGGCAGGTTTTGAAAAATACGTCATCGAAAGCACCATATCCGAGAGCACGAAAAGTATCGCGCCTGCAAGCAATATACCTGCCGATGCCGAACCTTGTGCGGGCTTGACGTACGTTGCGCTGAGCACCACGAACCAGCAAAGCAAAAATGCATACGCTATGCTCGGGATAAGGAATTTGCCAAACTGCATTTTCATTGCGTAAACACACACGAGAAACATTACGCCGACGATTGCCGCCGAGCCGAGTGCCGACCAAAGCAGATTCATTTCGTAGCCGGGGAAGCGGATTGCCATAGATGTGATGTAAAGCACGTGTTCTATGCCGAAAGCGAGCATGCCGAAATACATCATGGAATCGCGATCTTTTTGCAACGCTTGCAAATATTACGGTTTGGGATTATCATATAAAAAAACGATAATAAGGACGATTTTATGGACGTCATCAACTTTTTGGACAAATCCTACACGGCATACCACGCCGTAAAGCACAGCGAATACATTCTCGAAAAACACGGTTTTGAAAAACTCGACCTTGCAAAAAAGTGGAAACTTGAAGTCGGAGGCAAGTATTACGTGGTCAAAAACGGCACCTCCGTCATTGCGTTTGTCGTTGGCGAAAATTTTGCTTTCAACATTGCCGCAAGCCACACCGATTCGCCTTGTTTGCATATCAAAGGCAAAGAGGTCATTCCCTCTCCCGAGGGTGCGCGCCTCAACGTCGAAACGTACGGCGGACTTATCCTCTATTCAATGCTCGACGCACCTTTGAAAATTGCGGGCAGAGTGCTTGAAAAACACGGCGATATGCTTGTGAGCAGAACCATCGAAAGCAACTACAACGTCAATATTCCTTCTCTTGCGATACACCACAACCCCACCGTAAATTCATCGTTTTCGGTGAGCGTACAAAAGGACATGTTGCCGCTTATCGGCAACGTCGAAGATTTTTACTCGACTCTCACCGAGGACGAAATCGTCGATGCGGACCTCTACGTCGTGCCTGCGACGTCGCCTTTCAGAAGCGGCGCAAACGGAGAATATCTTTGCTCTCCGAGAATAGACAATCTCACAAGCGCATACTCGACCTTGGCGGCTCTCGTGTCTTGCAAACCGCAAAACGTCGCAATCTGCGCATGCTTCGACAACGAGGAAATCGGCAGCCTTACAAAGCAAGGCGCAAATTCTTCTCTTCTGCAAACCGTGCTTGAAAAAATCACGAGCGGACTCGGCAAAACCAAAGACGATTTTGTGTCCGCATGCGAAAACGGCTTTATACTTTCCGTTGACAACGCACACGCCCTTCACCCCTCCTTCCCCGAAAAAATGGATATCAAAGAGCGCGTGTACATGGGCAAGGGCATAGTGATAAAACATCATGTCAACTACTCCACCGACGGCGAGTCTTCCGCAATGCTAAAAACCATACTCGACAAAGCAGGCGTCGAAAGACAAGATTATTACAACAATTCCGACCAACGCTGCGGCAGCACCATAGGGCTTATGGCAAGCGCAAATCTCGGCATGAGAGCGTGCGATATAGGTCTTGCGCAACTTGCAATGCATTCGGGCATCGAAACGGTTGCGTATGCCGATATTGCAAAAATGCAAGAATGTGCAAAGGCGTTCTTGGAAACGAGATTTACGATATCAAACAACTCGATTTTGGTCGGATAAAATTGCTCAAACACTCAAAAACGGCGTTTTATCTATGCAAATCGCACGGATAAAACACCGTTTTATGATTATTTCCGTAAAAATGTTTATAAAAAATGACTTGCGTTGCAAGTCCTTTTTTACTTATTTTACAAATGCGCGAACGCTATGTTAGCCGAATAAATATCCGCTTTCGAATAAGCTCGTATTTGCCATCAACTATTGTATTTGTGCTATTTATTTTATTTTCTTATTTCACATTGTTTATTTACCACTATCTCGGTTCACCATTTATATTCACTGAAACGAGTTCTATATAAACGATTCTCTCATTATTTTCTTCGCTGCTATCAAATGGCATCGCATTTACGCTTATTACTATCTTTATAGCGCATCTATCGGGTGTATCATAATTCCGTATAAACCGCCACCATTCGTAATTAAGCTTTATTTCTTTTCCATCCAATTCGAATGACATACTCATAAAATAATAATCTGCCATATAGGGATAGTTTCCGACAGGGGAACACGTCGGATGTACTTCGTCATACCCATCGAATTTAAACATTAAATCGATGCGAAAACACGCATCGTTTCGTCTGTTTCTCAATAAATTGTTCTTATTCTCGGCTTGATTATACTCTTTTTCTGAAATCTCGTTAAAACTTAAATATGCGTCTTCTATCACAACTCCGTCGCAAATTTTAAGCGGCTCACCCATATACACATATTTGTTCTCTGCAAATAAAACTTGATCTGTCTTTGAACACGCAACAAAACAACATAGAACCAATAATAACAAGAAAACCGATGTAATTCTGTTAAAAATGGATTTTTGCACTTTATTCTCCCCCTTGCAAACAAATATGACATCCGACACTATTAAACTATACTATTTTAATCAATATTTCTCCTCACACATTAAAAATATCATTCTGAGTTTCAAATGTAAATATGGTTTTTTTTAAGTGTAATACATGTTTTTTTCTTCACAAATATCAAAAAAAACAAGAAACGAGGCTTGCGTTTGCAAGCCTCGTTTCTTTGTATTTAAATTATTTTACAAATGCACTGAACGCCTTGTGTGCCGAATAGATGTCGGCTTTTGAGATAAGCTCGTAGGGTGCGTGCATGGAAAGCACGGGTACACCCATATCCACGGTGTCGATGTTCATCTTGGAGATGTACTTAGCAACCGTTCCGCCGCCGCCGAGGTCAACTCTTCCGAGCTCGCCCGTTTGCCACACGATATTCTCTTTTGCAAACACGCCTCTCAAATATGCGATATATTCGGCGGATGCGTCGTTCGAACCGCTCTTGCCTCTTGCTCCGGTAAACTTGTTCATGGTCACGCCCTTGTTGACGTAGCCAACGTTCATCTCCTCGAATGCGGATGCAAAAGAGGGGTCGTAAGCTGCGGTGACGTCTGCCGAGATGCACTTTGAATGCTCGCGCACGACGGACGGATTTGCGCCGAAACTCTTGGCGATTTCGTCGATAAGGTCGCTTATGATGACGCACTGCATGCCAGTGTTGCCTTCGCTTCCGATTTCCTCTTTGTCGGCAAGGATGCACATGACTGTTTGGTCGGTGTCGGTGTCGAGAGTTGCGGTGATTTCGGGATACGCGCACACTCTGTCGTCGTGTCCGTAACTTGCGACGAACGCTCTGTCAAAGCCGACGTCGCGAGCGTTGGACGCAGGCACTGCTTCGAGCTCTGCCGAGAGGAAGTCCTCTTCGCACACGCCGTATTTTTGGTTGAGAATTTCAAGCACGCCTTTCTTCACAGCGTCCTTTTCTTCGTCTTTGACGGGGATGCCGCCCACCAAAAGATTGAGATTTTCGGCAGGGAATCCTTCCGCAATGGTCTTTGTGACTTGCTCTTGCGCAAGGTGCGGAAGAATATCCGTGATGTAGAACACGGGATCGCCTTCTTCGTCACCGACTTTGACGTCAACGCACGTGCCGTCTTTGAGAGCGATCACACCGTGAAGCGCAAGCGGAATGGTGAGCCATTGATACTTTTTGATACCGCCGTAGTAATGCGTCTTGAAGTACGCCATATCTGCCTTTTCATAAAGCGGAACTTGTTTGAGATCGAGTCTGGGGCTATCGACGTGAGCGACGAGAATACGCACGCCGTTCTTTGCGACGTCCGCTTTGCCCGCTCTTACGATAAACAAGCTCTTGCCGCGATTGTTGTAATAAAGCTTGTCGCCGGCATTGATTTTGTCGCCGAGCGTATAAGGCTTATAACCCTTTTTCTCAATCATTTCGATTGTTTCCTTGACGGCTTCTCTTTCGGTTTTGCCGTTGTCGAGAAATCTCTTGTAACCCTCTGCATAATCGCTTATTGCTTTGAGCTCTTGCTCGTCCGCCAAAGCGTAGACGTTTTGTCTTTTATAGGTAAGATCCATAAAAAGCCTTCCTTTAAAAATTTATTCTGAACACATTATACCACACCGCCCCGAAAAAGCAACTTTCACGGCAACGGTTTTTTTTGAGCAATACTCACTTGTAAAAAACGGTTTAACAATCACCGCAATTGTGCTATAATATCTTCATCAACAAATTTCAGGTGAATTATGATTCTCGACAAAAGGCAAGAAGTGCTTGCGCACAATTTGGTCAACTATTCAATCCACGTCGGCAAAGGCGACAAGGTGTGGATTGACGCAATCGGATGCGGCGAACAACTGCCCGCATGCATCATCCGCGAGGTGTACAAAAACGGCGGCATCCCCTTCCTCAACATCATCGACAAGCGTCTTGAAAAGGAAATCCTCAAAGGTGCGACGGCGGAAATGCTGGATATGTGGGCAAAGCGCGACGCCGATTTTATGGATAAAATGGACTGCTATATCGGCATTCGCGGCGGCGACAACAGCTATGAGCTTTGCGATTTGCCCGAGAGCATAATGCAAGAGTACGACAAGAGATACGGCATTCCCGTACACAGCGACAGGCGCGTGGCGCATACGCGTTGGGTGATTTTGAGATATCCCACACCGAGCATGAGTCAACTTGCCGGCATGAGCACCGAAGCGTTTGAGGACTACTTCTTCGACGTATGCTGCCTCGACTATCAAAAGATGAGCAATGCGATGAATCCGCTGGTTGATTTGATGAATCGCACGGATAAAGTACGGATTGTGGCAAAAGACACCGATTTGACCTTCTCCATAAAAGGCATACCCGCAATCAAATGCGACGGCGCGTGCAACATCCCCGACGGCGAAGTTTACACCGCTCCCGTCAAGGACAGCGTCAACGGCGTGATAAGCTACAACACACCGTCCATCGAAAACGGATTCCGTTTTGAAAACGTGCGCCTTGAATTTAAGGACGGCAAAATCGTCAAGGCAACCGCCAACAACTCCGAAAAAGCCAACGCTATTTTCGACACCGACGAAGGCGCAAGATACGTCGGCGAATTTGCAATCGGCGTCAATCCTTACGTCACCAAAGCAATCGGCGACATCCTCTTTGACGAGAAGATAAGCGGCTCAATCCACTTTACCCCCGGTTGCAGCTACGACGACGCCCCCAACGGCAACAAGAGCGCAGTCCACTGGGATTTGGTGCTATGCCAAACTCCCGAATTCGGAGGTGGTGAAATCTGGTTCGACGACGTTCTCATCCGCAAAGACGGCAGATTCATTATCCCCGAACTTTACGGCTTGAACCCAGAAAACTTGAAGTAAAAATTGTTGCAAATGCAAGACACAAAAAAGCGATGCGCCTGCATCGCTTTTTTGAATTATCACACAATTAAATGAAACTTCCCCTTTCCTCACGTGTTTGTTCGTCCTCTACAAGAGTGTACGTCGCATACTTTTAAATTTATTTGCCCCCTCTTTCCCTTCCGGGCTTTTCCACTTCGGCGTTTGCGCACCGCAATCCGCCTCGTTCGCTTTGGCTACAACACATTCACCGGATGTGTTGCTTAACGCGTCGCGCCCGACCACTCGGTTAGGGGCAATTCTCTACAAGATTATCCGTCGTTCGCGTGAGGCAACACTCGGCACTCGCATAGATAAGTATCGTCCCTTTGTTATGCCACTGCGCTTTGTGCGCCAGCTACGCAACAACACGGCGCAGTCGCTTGTACTACGCACACAAGGGCTCCCGCACGGCAAAAACAAGCGAACTAGTGCTTGCATATCAAAGATGAAAGCGAAGTTTTTTGCCGTGTGGGAAGAGGAGCACAAAGAGCCAAGGCGAACAACTGCAACTTGTTGTGGTTGAAGCAAAAGGAGCTTGTGTGCGACGAAAGCTCGCTCATATTCTCGCCGCAGTTGCGGCTCGTGTTCCGTCTTTGAATTTGCACATTTGGTATTATTTTTAATATTATAACGACTGCGCTATTTGGATGAAGAACAAGAAAGAACCACTTGAACGAAAGCCCTAATGTACATGTAGTACATGAGCTGACGGACAAGTGGCTCTGACGCAGTTATTCGCTAAATAGTGCTTTCTTAGCCGATGACACGCAAAGGAAGAATAAGATACAACCACCTGTCACCTTCGCCCTTGATTATTCCCGGAGCGGTGGAAGTGGTGAAGTTGAGCGTCACAAACGGCTCGTCGATTGCATGCATACAATCGATGATATATTTGGAGTTGAAACCGATTGTGAGGTCCTTGCCTTTTAGGCCGATGGTTACTTTTTCGTTGATTTCGCCGTCGTCGCTGTGAGCGTTCAAAGAGATTGTATCTTCTTTGATTTCCATCTTCACGTAAGATTTCTTTTCGGCGCGGTTTATGAGCGACACACGGTCGATTGCGTTTTCAAAGAGCTTTTTGTCGATGGTAACTTCGGTTGTAAACACACCGGGGATAATCTTTTCGTAGTTGATATAATCCTCGCCGATAAGTCTTGTGACGATCTTGGTGTGGAAAAGGTCAACCATGATGTAGTTTTTCTCAACGTACACGGTGATTGTTTCCTCGCCGTCGTCAATAAGACGAGCAAGCTCGTTCATGCTCTTTGCGGGCACGATGATTTTGTCGATAACGCCGTTGTTTTTGATTTGTGCTTTTGCAAGCGCAAGTCTGTATCCGTCGGATGCCACGGCTTCGACTTCTTCGTCTTTCACATTAAGACAAACGCCGCGAAGGGAAGGTCTTGCCTCGTCAACGGCAACGTTGAATATAACTTTTGAAATAATGTCTTTAAGCTCTTTTTTGAGGATGATAAAAGAGTTTTGAGTGTCGACTTCTTTGAATACGGGATATTCGTCGGCGCTCATGCACTTGATTTGAAGTTCACTGTCAAGATACTTTATGACGAGTTTCGAGCTGTCCGTGCCGTCGAGTTCGACTTGTTCTTCTTCGATTTTCTTTGCGTAGTCAGCAAAGAGCTTGCCGGGAACGACGATTTCGCCTTCGATAAGCACTTGTGCGTTGATTTTCTTTTCGATTGCAAGTTCGAGATCGGTTGCGAAAATGGTGAGAGTATCACCGAGTGCGGTGAGTTTCACACCGTCGAGAATAGGATTGTTTCTCTTTATAGGAAGAGCTTTTACAACTTTTGCGAGAGCATCGCTCAATTCGTTTCCTTGACAAATAAGTTTCATATTCCGCCTATATATTTCTATATTGTTTTATTTTTAATAATGATAACATAAATAAGCAATGTTGACAAGTGGAAAATAAAACCTCAACCACAATCTCTTGCAATCCAAAATATTTTTTATCGCAAGATATTGGAAAATTTCGTTTATTTTCTGTTGATAAAACCTATCGGGTTGTCAACATACCGTGTTTAGTTGTACACCTTTGTCAACACGCTTGTGCGGATATCAAAAATTCAGGCTAGAAAACGAGAATATCAGCGAGAAAATATATCCTATCGCAAGGCTTATGACAAACGTCGCGCCAAAAACCGCAAGGTTTCGTTTTGTGTGCTTTACGTCCTTGAAAAGATATACGAACGCAATGCCGGCGTTCATGCAAAGTCCGCCAAGCGTCGCGCCGAATCCAAGCCCGCCCATAATATAAAGTTCGCTTATAACAACGGATGAAACGCAGTTCGGAATTGCACCCACGATAACTGCAAGCAGGGGAGCGAGATATTTGTTTGACGAAAGGAAAGTTATCAGGTTTTCTTCGCCGACTTTATATACGATTATTCCGAAAATAATATTTACGACAAGTACGTAAACGAAAATTTCCAAAGAGTGAAGAAACGGATGTATCAAAAATCTGTCGATTTTCTCTTGTTTTGCCGATTTTTTAGGCGTCTTTCGAGCGTCTTTTTCTTTTTGTTTTTCATCGTTGCTTTCAACTTCGAATTTTTCACATTCTCTGCAATCGTCGCACGTGCAGGACGGTTGATTTTCCTGTGTTTTTTCGACGAGTTCCGCACCTTCGCAATCGGTGAGTTTTATCTTGTATTCTTCATTACAATGCGCAACGTGATGTTCGACTTTCTTTCTGTTTTTTGAAAGTATAAGATCTATCGTATATCCGAAAACAAGTCCCAAAACAAATTTCAGCGCAATTAGCGGAAGCACGTGCAACGCTTTTTCGGGCGTGCCCAAAAAGATAGGCAAAGCCTCGTCGCTCGTTGCAAGATATACGCCAATAAGCGTTCCTACGGTGATGTGCCTTTTTTGATACAGGTCGGTTGCAACCACACTGAATCCGCATTGCGGCAATAAGGATATACTCACTCCTATCAGTGGAGCAAGTTTGCCCTTGAACGATATTTTTTCTGACAGTTTCGGCTCAATAAGCGCAATGATGTATTGAAAAACAACCACCACCGCAAATATTTTCAAACTGTCAAGCAATGCGTCTATAACAACTTCTTTCATAACAAATTTATTATATCACGTTTAGCACGATAAGAAATATTTTTTTATAAACAATGCCAAAATTATTGTGGATTATCACAAAACAAAAAACTGCCGGTTTATTGATTAAAAATACAAAATCGGCAGTTTACATTGTAAAAGTATATATTTAAAATATTGTTTATGCTAAAAATCACACAATTTAGATATGATTATTTCAATCTATTCTTCTCTGTATTTAGACATCATTTCTTTAAATAAGTCTTGTGTCGAAGGCGGTGTGTAGGTGATAGCGTTTGCGCCTGCATTGATTGTCTTCATTATACTTTCTTCGGATTTTCCGCCCGATGCGATTATCGGAACGTCGGGAAATTTTCTGCGTATATCGGCAACCACTTCCGGAGTATCTTGCGCGCATGCAACGTTCAAAATAGTTGCGCCTGCATCAAGCCTTGCTTGTATATCGGTGTCTTTTTTCGTTACAGTTATTATAACGGGAATATCAACCGCCATAGCCACTGCGGATAAGTTTAGATTTGAAACCGGGCCGTTCAAAACAACACCCATTGCGCCTTGCGATTCCACGTCTTTTGCGATGGCAACCGTTCTCAATCCTTTTGTCGTGCCACCCCCGACTCCGCAAAATACGGGGATATAAGAAGCCTTGATTATTGCGTCGCTTATCACTTGTTGAGGAGTGAAAGGGTAGACGGCAAACACCGCGTCGGCGTCGCAATTGCGTATAATCGCCAGATCTGTCGTAAAAACAATGCTTTTTATTCTCCGTCCGTATATCACGATACCGCTTGCGGTTCTGATACAAGGCGGCATTTCCAAAATATTATGACGAAGCCTAGTGTTTATTTTCGGCGCAGAGGTTTTTCTTTCTTTTTCTTCCATAACAGACCTCTTTCGTAAATTATTAATTAATAAAAAACATATAAGTGTTAAAAAACTATTAAAGTTCCAAAAATCGGTTTTACGAGGCGCGAGCAAAAAATAATAAATAGAGTGGTGCATAAATACAAAAAATCGTTGACAAATTCTCTCGAAAAGATTATTATAAACAAGCATTGAGAAACAAATGCCTGTTTAGCTCAGTCGGTAGAGCATTCGGCTGTTAACCGAAGTGTCGGGGGTCCGAGTCCCTCAACAGGCGCCATTAGGGAATAAAACGAACACCTTGTCAAGAGATGTTCGTTTTTTTATTAGTAAAAACTATTTCGGTATTAAAATCCGGCACACGCCACCGTTTTCACATATCAACGGATAAGAAGCCTTGAATAAATGCGTTTGGATATTGGAAGGCTTTGTGAAGATCACCGAATGCAACGTTAACATAATTGTTGCTGAGTGAAACGATTGTGCCTTTTCCAAACGCTTTGTGTATTACGTTCGCACCAACTACAACGGGTGATAAATCAATGACTTTCGTTTTCTTTTCTTCTGAATTGTTCGGCACTTTCATTGAACCGATTGAGTTTTGTTTTGTTGAACCATCAGAGCTATGCAACACAGCGGAAACATTGTTGTCGATATTATCTGCCGCAATAGACTTTTTGAAATCACCGACGATTGTCGTTTGTGCAGTGGGCACTTTATGTTCGGTTGGCGTTGTGCGCTTGACTATAAGCGTAGGCTCCCCCTGTTCGTCATCGTTTGAATATTCACGGTATAAAATCTCGGGGCGGTCGTTTGCATCGCGTTTTGCGGCGATTTCGGACTCGCCGAGAAGTTTTGCCATAGATTCGTAATATCCGAGCGACGTATCCCAAAGACCGACGTTTTCTTGCGCGTGGCGGTCGATGCCCGTATAACTCAAACTCGAATCTTCATAACGGCGGAAATTCCACACCGCATCATTCATTACAGGCCCGTTGAAAACACCGAGCGAAACAAGCAAGTTGAAATCTTTGACGTCAAGACCGGTGACCTTTTTGAAAAGCCCTGGTTCAAGTTGCGTGATTACGTCTTTAAGGCATTGCTCGCGATAGTCTGTGAGATACATAAAGATAGGAACGCGCGTTGCAAACTTGATAAGTTTTTCTTGAATCTCTTTGCGTTTTGATTTGTATTCTTTTTCTTCATCAGAAAGAATTTTCTTTTCTTTATCGGTCTTTGGCTTGTCGTCTTTCTTTGCCTCTTTGACGTGCTCGGATTTGATTATAATCGTTTCGATGTCTTTATTGAGCGTGCGGAAGCCTTCGATTTTCATAAGTGCTTCGAGTGCTTCTTTATTGCCTAAAAGACGTTTCAAAATATCGTCTGTGACATTGACCAAAAGCGCACTTTGCCAACGGCGAGCAAGCAACGTTGCGGACGTTCCTGCCATGGTGATGTCAAGGATTTCTGCAGCGTTGATTTGTTTCATTGCGCTGCCATCATAAGCAAGTACGGGCAAGAAACTCGTAAATTCGGCAACATTGGTTTCAAGGCTCTCACCGTTCACATTCAAGCCTTTAGCATACTCTTTTATCTGCATTAACGCTCGATTCAGCGCAAAGTCGAAAATGTAACACTCTTGTTTGAGTATCTCTTTGTGTTTAGAATCGACGTCTATTTCCCACGGGGATTGCACTCTGAAAGCAGCTTGGAAATACGTTTCGGGGCTCTTCAAATTGCGGAGCATAAATATACCCGTCCACGGACGAATGGTAACGCCCGTTGTGAGCTTACCACAAGAGAGAGTAATGGTCTTTGTTTTGAGCGGATCGCCCATTGCCTTATACACGGGCTTCAAAGCCTCAACGCCGATACCCGCACTTGCGCCTGCGCACACGATAACTTTGTAATCGTGATAAAATACGTTTTGCTTTTCGGCAAGCAAATTTGCCATAGCGTGGCAAGACGCAACGTTTGGAAGCAACCAAAGTGTATGTGTGAGAATGGACAAAAGCACGGCGTTTCCGTACGGCATATCGGGTTTGCGCGCACCGAGTTTCAACTCGTCCGTCGTTGTGCCGAGATATGCGCCACGAATGAGATCCAACCATTTTTGCACGTAGTCTTTATATTTGAAAACGGCGTCTTTTCCCGTGCCTTCCGCCGAGAAAAACACGTTGAGATCAAACTCGTCAAACTCGCCTTGCTTTGCGATTTCGGTTATGCTGTCGGGGATTTTGTACGTCATCATAACCATACGCGGAAGTGCGGCGTACGGATTGTTTTCCCCTTGATAATTCTCTTTTGCGCGTTGCTCATCGGTGTAAGTCCAACTGTATATTTGGTCTTCCACAAACTCGCCGTTGTTGAGCGCGCGGAACGGTGTTCCCGAAAGGTATAGATAATATTTCGCCTTTATACGCAACCACGACTCATTGATTGCATCGTTCAATTCTTTTGTTGCATATTCTTCGGCGTCAAAGGAGTCATAGGAATCTTCTTCATCTTTCGATTCAAACATCTTTTTTGCATTATCACGCCACGCTCCGAAATGATATTCATCAAACACAACCAAATCCCATTGTGTATCTTCAACCCATTTTAGGTGTGGTTTTATGCACCCCGAGGCTTTGTCTAGCCCCAAAAAATCTTGAAACGAGCCAAAGCACACGATAGGACGGTCTTTGTCCGCTTTTTCGTATTGCTCGGCAATATTCGGCGCACCGCTTTCGTGCGGACGGCAAATGAATTGCCAACCTTCAAAATCAACGTGGGTGTTCAAGTCTTCTTCCCACGCGCTCTGCACCGCAGGTTTGAACGTGAGAATAAGCACGCGTTTGAATCCTTTTTTCTTTGCGAGTTGGTATGTTGCAAACGTCTTGCCAAAACGCATTTTCGCATTCCAAAGAAAACGCGGAAATTCGCCCTTTTTGAGCGAATCAAAATATGCAATCGTTTTGTCCACCGCCGCTTTTTGTTCTGGGCGCATTGAAAAATCTCTCGTACGGTTTTCAATATTGACGGTGCGATTGCGCACGGCAATCACCGCCGCCTTTACATCTTGCACATCACAGCGAAACCATTCTCCACCGACGCATTGAATGCCTTTTGCCGAGAGCATACGATGCACGTCGTGATCGGAGAAAGAAGTGCCGTCAGGATACATTGCGCTCTCGGCAAAAACTATGCGATATGGCACCGAACCGTCCGGACGTTTTGTCGGATACTGCTCCGCCACACGCTTTTCAACGTCAACGGAAGTGTAGCCCACCTTGAGCAAACCCGCATATTGCGGATTGGTGTCTTGATAGGCATATATCATTGGATTTGTTTCAGGTCTTTGTGGAAAGAAGTTCATAGCGTTTTATAGGTTTATTGTGTAGTATTCTTTATCAAAATCGATCAAATCGGAATATTTAAATAAGCGAGCAAATTTTGAGATATCGCCAATGTATTCGGTTACACCTCTATAATCTGTCCCGTCTTCAAATCTAATTACATATTTTCCTTGGTCGAATTCGATTCGCGCTTGTTTCGTCGTTATTGAAGATACAATTCTATATTCTTGTTGATGTGCATATCTTAAAGACTTTCTATAAAGCACGCTTAAATCGTTGGACATCAAATATTTAAAATCCGATTCAAAACTTGCTTTTTCGTAGTGAACAAAATCGAATTGGCACGTATTCTTTAATTTGCTAATAGCAATATTAAAGAAATCATCTATCGGGACAATAACAAAGCATGTATGGCCGTTAGATAAAAATTCATTTACGGCTTTCCGTTTTAATCCCACTATTCTTTCGCCTTTAATGTCACAGTCTGCAACTGTATACATACAAAACATCGGATTATTTTGTCGTAAGAAAATCGAATCACAAACTATACCCTCTCTTTGATCACTTATTCCTTTGGAAGTGTCTTGCGTCCAATCAATGTTATATGGACTGCCTTTTTCACAATACGCAAGATATCTATAGAAGGTTGCCGTATTCATATACATTTCGCCTTTCTCTATGAAATTTTTTGCATACTGTTCATTTGCATACGATTTGACTAAATATATAGCATGCGCAGTCGGCATATCATTTCACTCCATTGGTGTTATCATCGATTCAATAAAATCGATCTCGTTTTGTGATAATTTGTATTTAGCATACAATTCCGCATCTGTCCATGGTTTTGAAAAATCTTGCATAGGCGCAAAACTATAAGTAGACTGTGTCATATTTTTATTTTTTCGCGCGCCAATTAATGCTCTAAAAAATTTTGTATACATATATGTTCTTACATTTTCAGCTTCTTGCTTATTAATAAAAGGACCGATTCTTAAAAAAGTTTCCGAGCAAACTGTTTTTGGTTCAGCAATCTCCGCTTTTCCGATAATTCTTGCAGGGATAGGATAGCCGATTTGACCAGCGGCCCCATCTGCTTTTGAAATATAAAGCCTATATGTAGAGATTTCTAATTGATTCTTTAATATAGAAGTTGTTGGGATATTGCAATAAGTTCTCTTTTTATTGGAAATATAAAGAACACTCACGGTATTAGATGTTTTAAAACCAATATCTTCAATATTATCGTTTGTTAAACCATATGGATTTCTTGCACTAACAAGGGAAGAAAAACTCGGCTCATTAAATGCCGCTATTTTACGAATAATAGTAATTAGCTGATTGTATCTTATAAACACGTCGGCGCCTTTTTCAAGCAAAGGCCTTTGTGTCTTTGATACAATCATATCGGCTGAATGCATAACTACATTGCAGTCACCACTATAGTCCCGTTTCCATAGGAAGTAGCAAACACCGCCTTCAATTGCAACGCCAGGAAAACAATCATTAGCATTTACATAATCATGCAATTCACAAATACGGCGATCGGAAAGCATTTCAGCTCTAAAATCGTCTAATCCTTTTCCGCCAGAAAACCATCTAGAAGGTATAATCATTGAAATATATCTTGGTTTCATCATTTTAGCAGCGGATACAAATTTTTGATAAATAGGAATTGCACTTGAACCAGTACCACCACCATCGCTCAATTGATAGGGCGGATTGCCTATGATCACGTCAAATTTCATATTGAAAATCTCCTGTGGTTTTGTGGTGTGGATAAATTCGTATGCGTGGCTTTCCATTCCGTCACGCTTTTGTGTGCCGTATTCGCTTTCGGTTGCTCCGCAAAAACAACATTTGCCTTTCACCCATTCGTGCGCGGTGTTTTTGTAGCGTATGTTGCCTTGCACGTCGGCAAATTGAGATACGGAATATTTGCTGTTTGGATACTTTGAGCAATACACGCTTCTGCGAGAGAGCAGGCTTGTCAGCTCCGTTATGGCAATGCCGTACAGTTGTTTTTGGAATATGTGGTCTACGCGTTCTTGAAGGTCGGGGATTTTATCTTCCAAACCTTTGATAAGACGCTTTGCGATTTCACGCAAGAATACGCCGCTTTTGCATACGGGATCCAAAAACGTGGTGTCGGGGCTTTCAAACAGCTCTTGCGGGAGCATGTCCAGCATATCGTTGACCACAGACGGCGGGGTGAACACTTCGTCGTTGCTCAAATCCGCAAGACAACTCAAAACGTCGGGTTTGTATAGCGTGGTGAATACGTCAGGCATCTTCTTGCACTCTCCTATAATGTATTAGGTCAAATTCCTTGACGGGCTTTGGCACTTTGACGTCTTCAACGTCTTCAAAGAGCGGCAGGTCGTAATATGATTGGGTTTCAAGCAAGTTGGCAAGGGTGTAATCTCGGCGTTTCATATTGCTGCCGATAAGCGACCATTCCGAAAAAACAATGGGATTGCCATTGTCATCAAGCATCGTGAGCGCGTCGCCACAAAGCACGTTGCGCGATAATATAAAACGCACAGCATTCTGGCAATCTTCACTCAATATGGTTTTGCATTTGCGCTTGTATGCCTTCTCCCAAATCTTGAAAAGACGTTCGCGGCATTCCGCGGCATTGTCGGGCATGATGTCAACACCGTATACGCTGCTCATTGCAAGCACGGAGTACTTTTCCCAATCCGTTTCGCTTTTGCCGTATCTTTTGCTCACAACGGCAAGTTTGCGAGTGACGATTTCCGCAAGAAAATTGCCGTCTCCGCACGCGGGCTCCAAAAATCTGCTCTCGATGCGCTCGGTTTCGTCCTTGACAAGATCGCACATGGCTTTCACTTCTCTTTCGTTTGTGAAAACCTCGCCACGCTCCTGCACCTGTCTCTTATACACATCTCCGAGCCCACGAGACTAGGCATGA
>ENA-OYWJ01000090-OYWJ01000090.1-human-gut-metagenome-genome-assembly--contig:-NODE-90-length-46054-cov-20.915846_pt1 | contig 46054 bp, 30 predicted proteins | sample MGYA00244169_ERZ653395 | MGnify/ENA primary metagenome ERZ653395 (study PRJEB26926, sample SAMN06165120) | human gut metagenome | biome: ENVO:00009003; feature: ENVO:2100002; material: ENVO:00002003...
AGGCAAAGACCGTCAAACTTGATAGTTAATTATACAAAAATATGTTAAATTCACGGTTTTTATGAAATATTATCGCGAATCTGTTGTTATTTCGAGAAAATGTAATTATCTTGTAAAAAGTTCATGGTCTCGGTCAACTTTGACTGTCTTCGTGTTATCTCAGCGCTGAGCCAGTGCCAATGAACGGAGGAGACCGCGTTCACTGTTTAAGTTTGTTTAGGTTTGTTTAAGTTTGTTTAAAATTGATTGTATATGACGGATTGTTACAAGATGAAAGATAAGTTTTGCCGCCATTCCGGTGGTCTCTGGGGTTGTGTTTTATATCATCCGCACCGTTGAAATGATATAGTTATTTTTTATGACGTGTTAAATTGTTAGTTTTATCCTAATTTTGTTAACAGTTTAGTCAGAGCAATCTTTTGAGCATTGAATATAACGATTGGGTAAAACGATAAACATTAAATATTAATTCACCAAAGCAAGTTTGCACAACTGTTGGAATTGTCAAAATATTTTATTTAGTTTGTAAGCGGGTTTAACATTTGGTTCTGTGACAGATTCGTTTTAGGTTGGAGCAAACAGCCCCGAAGGAACGAAGTTATGAGTAAAATTGATATATAAAAGACATTGGAATACTATTTCAATATTCAATAATAAAAAGCTAAGTTTAACAAAAGTTTCAAGCTTATGGGTAAAAAATTATTTACAATCGCGCTGTGCCTGTTCATCAGCATAGGTGCAGCATGGGCCCAGACAATCAGGGTGTCCGGCACGGTCACGGACGTGGCCAACGGTGAACCCGTTGTGGGCGCGGCAGTTCAGCTCAAAGGGAGCGCAAGCACTTACGCATTGACAGATGTTTCAGGTAAGTACACCCTCTCGGTTCCTGCGGACGCCATCCTTACCGTCAGCAGCCTCGGATTCAATCCTGCCGAAGTTCAAGTCAATGGCAGAGGAGTCGTTGACATCGGACTGACTCCGGAGGCGCAGCTTTTGGATGACGTTCTCGTTGTCGCTTACGGCACCGCCAAGAAAGAGTCCTTCACTGGTTCCGCCGGGACAGTGAAAAGCGAAAGCCTCCAGAAAAGAACCGTAGCCAACGTGTCCAAGGCACTCGAAGGTATGGTGGCAGGTATCTCCACGACATCAGGCTCAGGACAGCCAGGTGAAGGCGCCTCCATCCAGATCCGTGGAACCGGTTCCATCAATGCTTCATCAAACCCTCTTTATGTAGTGGACGGAATACCTTTCGACGGCAACCTCTCCTCAATCAACCCGAATGACATTGAAAGCCTGACCGTTCTCAAGGACGCGTCCGCCGCCGCTCTTTACGGAGCGCGCGCCGCCAACGGTGTCATCATGATCACCACCAAACGCGGCTCTGAAGGCCATTCAGTGGTGAACTTCAAGGCTACCGTCGGTCTTCAGTCCCGCTCAATCAGGGACTATGACACCGTCAACCAGGAAGAGTTCGTGGAACTCACTTGGGAAGCCCTCAAGAACAATTACGTCATCAACGGTGGCTACGACCTCGCCAAAGCTAAAACTCTTGCGTCCGCGGGTCTTTCCGGAGCACTCGGTGGAGAGTTCTACAATCCTTTCAAAAATTACAAGTGGGCTGACCTCATCGATCCTGAGACAGGAAGGGTTCGCTCCGACGCGGTTTCCGCCTGGGACGACAACTGGATGGATGTCCTCACGGAAGACAAGGCTGTCCGACAGGAGTATCAGCTTGGTGTCAGCGGTGGAACGCATAAGACAAAGTATGCGTTCTCTCTCGGTTATCTTGACGACAAGGGTGTCCTCATCACAACCAAGTTCAAGCGTTATTCCCTCCGCGCCAACGTTGACCACTCGGTTAACGACTGGATGAAACTCGGTGCCAGCGCAAGCTATGCGTACACTAACCAGAACAGCTCGCAGTACTCTGACACCCAGACCGGTAACGCATGGTATACAGCTCAGTTCATGGCTCCTATCTATCCTGTCTACCTGAAAGACGACAGCGGTGCCAACCTGCTTGACGAGTTCGGCAACAAACAGTACGACTACGGTGAGAACGGCCGTCCCAAGGCAGCCAACTTCAACGCTGTCGGAGACCTCTATGACAACAGCAATGAGATCCTCCGCGACAACTCCGGTGTCCGCGCCTATGCCATCATCGGAGGAGACAGCGACGCCATGGGAATATTCAAGGGTCTGTCTTTCTCCACAAACTTTGGAGCCGACATCACCAACATGAACAGAACCTCCTATTACAACCCTTACCACGGTGACGGAAAATCACAAGGAGGTTCTGTGGACAAGTTCTCTACACGTACATTCTCCTACACATGGAACCAGATTCTCAAATACGAGCGCAACCTGAATGATTTCCACTTCCTTGGACAGCTTGGACACGAGTACTACAACTACCAGTACAAGTACCTCGCAGCTGACCGCACAGGTGTCTATCCTGGAATCAAGGAACTCGACCCGGCAACCAACGTGACAGGAAACCGCTCATATTCCGATGTTTATCGCATGGAATCCTTCTTCGGACGTCTTGCCGCCGACTATGCCGACAAGTACTACATTGAAGCCACATGGCGTACCGACGGTTCCTCTCGTTTCTACAAGGACAACCGCTGGGGACAGTTCTGGTCACTCGGTGGATCATGGCGTGTGTCACAGGAAGCGTTCATGAAGGACATCACCTGGATTGACAACCTCACAGCCCGCCTCTCTTATGGAGAGCTTGGTAACGACTCCATCGGTTCTTACTACGCATGGCAGTCATTCTACGATCTTACTTATGCCAATGCCACGAACCCTGGCGCCCTCGTGTCATCTCTCGCAAACCCTGATGTGTCATGGGAGAAGAAAGGCTCTTGGAACGCAGGTATCGAAGGTGCATTCTTCCACAAGGTTTTGAACCTTACTCTTGAGTACTACAACTCAAAGACAAGCGACATGCTTCTGTCCTTCCCTATGGCCGCCTCAACGGGCTTCACCGGTTACAATGCCAACGTCGGCTCGATGAGAAACCAAGGATTTGAGGGCACGTTCAAGGTCAACTGGCTGAATAAGGCCGACTTCCGCGCAAGCTCTACTTTGATGACCTACCTGAACAGGAATAAGGTTCTCCATCTCACCGGAGAGTCTGACACCATCACATCAGGCGCTTACGTAATCAAGGAAGGAATGCCTATCTACACTTATTATGTGCCGAAGGCGGCCGGTGTTGATCCGGCCAACGGACAGCTCCTTTACTATGCTTACGAGACAGATAAGGATGGCAACAAGGTTGAAGGCTCCGACTACATCACCAGTGACGATGCCGCTGCCAACGCCAGCAAGTACTACTTGGGCAGCCGCGAGGCCAAGATCCAGGGTTCATTCGGATCGGACTTCCAGTGGAAATCATTTGATTTCAGCTTCCTCACCACATTCTCCGTAGGCGGCAAGGTTTATGACTCGCTTTACGCTTCGTCCATGGAGACCACCTACACGGGTGACACTTGGAACAGACATATTCTTCGCCGCTGGCAGAAACCGGGCGATGAGACTGACGTCCCTGCGGTTCTCTCAAATTCCGGAAGACTTTCCGCTGACAGATGGCTTGTCGACGCCTCTTACTTCGCGATCAAGTCTGTACAGTTAGGCTACACTCTCCCGACCAAGTGGACAAAGAAGGCCGGCATCAAGTCCCTCCGCCTTTTCGCGGTCGGTGACAACATCGCTCTCTTCAGCAAGCTTCAGGGTCTCAACCCTCAGTACGACCTCACCGGAGGAACAAACTGGTCATACACTCCGACCAGAACCTACTCCATTGGTGTTGACATCAATTTCTAACGATAGGAGGAATAAGAATTATGAAAAGAATACTATACGCTTTGATGGCTCTTGCGGCTCTGTCCTTCACATCCTGCAAGTCTGATCTTCTTGACACCAATCCCACCGACCAGGTTTCCGGTGACACCATGCTCAAGACCACGGACGGTGGCTACATGGCCTTGAACGGAATGATCCGCTTCTTCTGGCAATGGGGACAGACCACCACCGGTAACTACCACCAGTGCTTCGGTCCGCAGTCCTATAACCTTATGGCCGACCTCATGGGAGAGGATATGGTGATGTCCGCACAGGGTAGCGGTTGGTTCTGGTTTGATTACCTGTACAACGTCAAGTCAAGATGGAACAGCACCGCATGGAGATCCTACGACACATGGAATTACTACTACACCATCATCTCAAACGCCAACTACATCATCAACGGCAAGGAGGGTATGACCGGATCCACAGAAGACATTGACTACATCATAGGGAACGCCTACGCATTCCGCGCCTACTCCTACGCATACTGCGCGATGATATTCGCCCGTAGTTACATAGGCCACGAAGACAGGCTTTCAATTCCTATCTACACAGAACCTACCTTTGCGGGAACAGCAGGGAAGGCACGTTCTACCAATAGAGAGGTGTTCGCACAGGCGATGAGTGACATCAATGAGGCAATCTCCCTCCTTGGAACAAAGGCCCAGAAGCACTGCTCGCACTTTGATCAGTATGTGGCCAACGGCCTGAAGGCGCGCATCGCTCTCTATATGGGTGACTACCAGACGGCTCACGATGCCGCCGCCATTGCTGTCAAGGGCGGTTCATTCGCATTCAACAAAGATTTCCACTACAATGACGCCACTGACAAGAGCGTTCTTTGGGGTGCGGAGATCATTCAGGCACAGGGCACAACCAACCCTCAGTTCCTCGTGCACATGGACATACGTTACAACAACGGTGGTGGTTATGGCGGAACAGCCAGAAAGTGCGCGTCAGCATGGCTATACAACAAGATGGCACCCAACGACGCCCGTACCAAATGGTGGAACTACGAGACACTTCCGGACAAGACAAAGGGCTATCAGCAGTGGAAGTTCTTGTTCGCGGATCCTGCCAACACCTACACCGGTGCCGATCACATCTTCATGCGCGTTCCTGAAATGCAGCTCATCATCGCAGAGACAGCATGCCGTCTGGGTAATGAGTCAGAGGCAAAGGCAGCCCTTAACGAACTCATGAAGACTCGTCAGGAAGGTTACGATTGCAGTTCCAAGACTGGTACAGCGCTCGGAAAACTCACAACCGATGAGACAGGTTCCCTCCTTGAGGAAATTATTCTTCAGCGCCGAATTGAACTTTGGGGCGAATATGGACGTGTCTATGACATCAAGCGCCTCCGTCAGGGCTTCAAGCGCACCGCGGACATGGGACACCCTGTCGCGGCTCTCCTGAACAGCCTCCACACAGATGACCCCGAGACATTCGACTGGGTGCTTACATTCCCTTCAAAAGAAGTTGACGCCAACAAGCTCATACTTCAGAATCCTACCGGAAGTTATCCTACGAGCGAGGGTCTTGAAGGTGATGACCCGTCAAAGGCTCCTAAGACAGAATAATTTGACAACATAAGATCATTATGAATATGAAAAAAATAATCAAGACTTATCTCGGAATAGCATTCGCGCTCTTTCTGGCAGTGTCTTGCGACACCGAAAACAAAGGCGCAATGTACACCCCGGAAGGAACGGACACTGGCGTGTCTTTCCTCAGCAGCACATCCGGTGACACAGAGATCAATGCCAAGGCGGCCAAATTTGACATTACTGTAGGCCGTAGCAAATGCGATCAGGCAGCGACTGTAAAGATCACAGGAACTCTTCCTGACGGCATCACCGCTCCTGCCACGATTTCATTTGAAAAGGGGAAAAGCGAGACCGTGCTGTCCCTTGACATCTCCAAGATGGAAATAGGAAAAACCTACAAAGGAACAGTAACGTTCGCTGACGAGACCGAATACAATGGAAAGATAGCGATCACCTCAAATACTTTCACCCTGGCGAAAGCCTACACATGGACTTCCATAGGCACAGGTGAATGGTTTGACGGACTCGCACTCCAGATTTCTGACTCAGACCTGAACATTGTCAAGGTTGATGTCCTCAAAGCTGAGGGATTCAACCGCTGGCGCATCATGAACCCTTACCCTAAAGACAAGGTAGTTCTGGCATGGGATGAGGACTCGTTCGTCGGCGGAGCCAATGATTACATTGAGTTCTACACTCTTGACGAGGCAAAAGGAACAATCAAGTTCGACCAGAAAATCTACTGCGGTCTGAATTATGATAAAATGGGTAAGATTGTGTACACTTATCCTTCTTCTTACAGCGCGACCCATGCCGAAAAGGATGCGGATAACAAGTTTGTGGATGCCCAGCATGTTCAATTCTATGTTCCACGTCTGATAGATGGCACAACGAGCTGGTTCAATTTCGGATATATGTACCTCGGAATGCCAGGCTCAGGCGACCTTGCCAAGTGGCTGGCGGAGGACTGATATTCACCAACAGCTTCGGCTGAATGATCAAGAGGAGGATCGGCACCCGGTCCTCCTCTATTCATTTTTCAATTTTGACGGACAAAGGTTGGAATATTCCTGAGCAAGATCTATTGTTCCGAAGCCACCACTGTTGTGTCCAAAAAAGTTCCTATCTTTGCAAGTAATGAACAAAAAGGACAGGCCGTATGCTTTACCCGATTGGAATACAGAGTTTTGAGAAGATCCGCCAGGGCGGGTATGTCTATGTCGACAAGACCGATCTTATCTACAAGATTGCCAAGACCGGTCAATACTACTTCCTAAGCCGTCCGAGGCGGTTCGGAAAGAGCCTTCTGCTCTCGACGATGGAGGCATACTTCCGGGGAAGGAAGGAACTCTTCGACGGGCTTGCGATCGCCTCGCTGGAGAAGGACTGGACGGAGTACCCGGTGCTGCACCTGGACCTTGGCGGGGCCAATTACGCCGACATGGACGCGTTGAAGGAGAAATTAGGGAGACAGCTGAATGACCTTGAATCAGAATATGGGGTCGTCAGGAAGTACAAGACGCTTCCCGTCCGCTTCGAGACCATAATCGAGGCCGCCTACCGGAAGACCGGCCGTCAGGTGGTGATCCTTGTCGATGAATATGACAAGCCCGTCATCGACAACCTTGACCGCCCGGAACTGCGTGACAAGATCCGCGAGGAGCTCCGCGGCTTCTACGGCGTGATGAAGTCCAAGGACGGGTGCATCCGCCTGGGCTTCCTCACTGGTGTCACCAAGATCGGGAAGATGAGCGTGTTCAGCGACCTGAACAACCCCAAGGACATCTCGATGGACTCCCGCTACACGGACATCTGCGGAGTGTCCGAGACAGACCTCACGGACTGTTTCGCGGAAAGCGTCAGGAAACTCGCCGAGGCCAACGGACTCTCCGAGGAGGAGTGCCGCCAAAAGCTCGCCCTGATGTACGACGGATATCATTTTTGCGAGGATTCAGCAGGAATATATAATCCATTCAGTCTCCTGAACACATTTGACAGTCTTAAGTTCAAGGAATATTGGTTCGAAACGGGCACGCCGTCGTTCCTCGTCAAGGTGATGAGGAAGACCTCCTATGACGTGACCCGCCTGTCGAGCGACCTCGTGGGCTCCTCACTGCTGAGCGACGTGAACACGGCGTTCCTCAACCCTGTCCCGCTCCTTTACCAGAGCGGCTACCTCACCATCAAGGGCTTCGACCCACGCTTCAACCTTTACACGCTCGGATTCCCGAACATGGAGGTGAAGGACGGCTTCCTTAACTTCCTGCTGGGATACTATGCCCCGATCCAGAGCGACTCCACCAACACCCTCATATCCCTCATGTCGATGGATGTCGAATCCGGCAAACCAGAAAGCCTCATGACCCGTCTGGACGCCCTCTTCGCCAGGACAAACTACCAGATCCAGGGCGACTGCGAGAAAGACTTCCAGTACGCGATGTACATCATCATCGAGCTGATGGGAGAATATGTCGAGACAGAGCGCACGACCTCCAACGGCCGCATCGACATCCTCATCAAGACCAAGGACTACGTCTACATCATCGAGATCAAGACCGACTCCACCCCGGACGAGGCCCTCGCGCAGATCGAGGAGAAAGGCTACGCCCGCCCGTTCGCCGATGACCCGAGAAGAGTGTTCAGAATCGGAGTGAACTTCTCCACCGCAAACCGCCGCATCGACGGTTGGAAGATCATATGACAAGGGTTTTGTAGTAAAGTCGCTTCGACAGGGCACTGATTGAAAATAGACTGTCACGGCTAAGATAATCCTGGAGCCTACCGCTCCGTAATAAACGCTGAAAATCAGCAAATTGCAAAACAAACACCCAATTTTACACCCAAGAATGTAAAATTGGGTGTTATTGTATTATTCAAGAAATCGTGTTCTATGTGCTTATAAGAATTTGTGGCGCATGATAAAATTTGTCAGTTCCAGCTTGTTTGCCCTATACTTCTGTATTTTGACTATTTCATATCCCTTCTTCTCAAAGAACGGTCTGGCTGTCAGGCTCACTTCGGATGTGATTTCAACAACTCCCAATTGCTTGGCAATGCGTTCAACTTCAGAAAGAAGTTGTGTGGCCACACCTTTGCCTTGCCAGTCCTTGTGTACGAACATGGAATGCAGATAGCCGTCCTTATTCATGGATGAAAAGCCTACCATGCGGTTCGCTTTATCAAAAGCACCTATAAAATGATTGTGTGACAGAAGCTCTTTCAAATGCTCCACACTGTCACCACAAGATGCCCAATCTTCTACTTCTTCTTTTGTATAATCTCTGATATTAACATGTAGCACGGTCGAGCGGAATAATTCCTGCATTTCGGGAATGTCCTTTTCTTCGAGTGGGAGAAGCCTATATTGAGGGTTTAACCATCTAATCACTTTGCATGGATTTCCAACGGCAATACAATCAGCCGGAATAGATTTAGTCACTACACTTCCGGCACCAATCACACTCCCTTTTCCGATAGTGATTCCTGCAAGAATAATGCTGCCGCCACCAATCCATACATTATCTTCTATTGTAATAGGTAAAGCCTTTGTCCTGAAAAATAGTTTCCTTGAATTCTCCTCCCAATTTTCCACAAACCGTTCCTCAAAACTTATCGGATGAGTAGCTGTGTAAAATTGCACATTTGGAGCAATCAAAACCCTATCACCAATATGAATCATATTTTCATCCATCATTGTACAGTTATTATTGATAATAGTTTGTTCACCAATAAAGATATGTTTTCCGCATTGGCAAGTAAAGTTCTGTCCTACACTTGAATGATTACCAATGCTTCCCAACATTTTGGAAAGAATTTCTTTCCTTTCATATTCTACCGTCTTTATGTCATTTAAGACACATAAATAGTCTTTTGTCCTGTTTATCATCGCTAACACTTCTGCATCCAAACAGTTACAATATTCTCCTGACAAAAAACGTTGGTAATTGCTCATTTCTTTATTCAATTCATTTACCATTATAAATTCGCTGTATGAAACATATTAAGTTAAATTGCGGTGATGTATCAATCCAAGATGTGTGCCGGAATGGGTGCATTGCTTAATGCTCCTATAATTTGATAATCAGTATCGGGAATTATCAGTGTCATAGACATGTCGATTGATGCCGGACTTTTGGTCTGTACTTCATCAATTAGTTTGTCCCACTCTACCCCTAAATAAGTTTGAATAGTGTTGAGTACATATTCAGATGTCGGTTTTATCTGAAAATCATAAGAAGCTGTGGTGGCATCATTATCTGTAATATTTAGATGTAAACAAGGAATAACATAGAACTGAGAGGTGGCATTGTCAGATGGTGTGACAAAAAACTCATAGCTTCCTTTTGCTATTGGCTGCTCATATAATTTTCCGTGAATATTGTCTTTAGCATATCCGGTTGAGTTCGCCGTATTGGGGAATCATAATCTGTATTTCTCCTGCCATATACGCTTGGTTTATGGATTTTTATCTTTATCAAGAAGGGAAGTCAGTTCTTCCTCCACTTCTTCTATACTTGGCAGAGCCGATTTTAAGTTTTCAGGTATAGCCTTGCTCAGTTGGTAATCGCTGATGCCTATCGGCTGGTCGTAGCCTGTCAATGCGTATTGTGCTACAACTTCGTCTTTCCCCTTGCACAGCAACAACCCGATAGTCTTGTTGTCATTCTCTCCCCTCAGTTTGTCATCCACCACATTGATGTAGAAGTTCAGTTGCCCTGCATACTCCGGCTTGAATGGGGTTGCTTTCAATTCCACTACGATGTATGCGTGCAGGGGGATGGGATACAGAATCAGGTCGGCATAGAAATCGCTGTTCCCGACTTGAAAATGTTTTTGTCGGGCAACAAAGGCAAAGCCATTGCCCATTTCCAGCAAGTAACGGGTGACGTGCTTAACCAGCTGCTCTTCTATGTCCCTTTCGTCCGCCTTTTCCTTCGTTCCAGCCAAATCAAAGATGTACGGGTCTTTCAGAAGGTAATTGGCAAGGTCGCTTTGAGGTGCAGGAAGCGTGGCAGTAAAGTTATTTACTTTGTTGTTATTAATTTGTCTGGTATACAGATTGGTTTCAATTTGTATTTTAAGAACATTACTGCTCCAGCCCATTTCTACGGACTGTTTCATGTACCAATATCCTATTCCTAACGGTAACGAGCCATCAAGTATAACCATTTGGCTTGCCCAGTTTATTCTGGCGACAGGGGAGTTCAAGAAAATTTTTTCTATCTCCCTAATTCCCATTCTGTAAATGGCAGAAACGGTTTTCTCTACGTCCTGAATTTGCGCAGGAGCTTCCTGCGTAAATTCTAAAGACTGACAATCAACGGATTGTATTTGCGCAGTAAGTTCCTGCGTAAATTGCTTGTCGTTCAGTTTCAATACTTCGTTTGTCACATTCTGTATGTTTGGAACAGACAGTCTTACATCCGTATCAATGAAACTTCTTAGCACACTCAGCGGATATGTCCGTGCGAATTGGCACATATAAGTAAGGTTGCGTTCCGAATAGCCTTTCTTTTCGGGATAATTGAACCGGATAGCCTTTGCCAGTTGCTTGATGATTTTACTTCCCCATCCATATAAGTTTTGATAATAGAGGATATAGTTGCCCATTTTCCAATAATGGAACAGCATTTGCGCATTGGCTGCGGTAATCAGCCGTACTTGCGCCTGTTGTATTTCCGAACCGACAGCGTGTATGAACGCATTTAAGTCCGTTTTTTCTATGTTGGATTCCTTGTTGTTCATATTGTGATAATGGTTTCCTGTACCTCAAACTCCTTGAACACGTTTTGCATTTCGGCATAGTATTTCAGCAAGTCCGTGTTGATTTCGGATGCGCTTTGTTTCAGCTTGTTGGTGCATCCGTTCTTCTTCCGGCTCTCCAATGCAAAAATGATGTTACGTTTGATATTCATATTAGGGTGCGTTTGAATTTCTACACCCAAATATACACCCAAAAATTGAAATAGCGAAAGGTATTTAGAAAGATTTAGATTTACTCTGCATCGTGGATAGTGTATGATTATCAATGATTTGCAATTTTATGATATTTTCTGAAAGCGTAGGTTCGAGAGCCTACCGCTCCAGAATCCTGTTCTGTTCCGCGACTGAAGCATCGTGGATGGCGGTGAAAAAGGCTGTGATGAACTCCTCGGAGAGGCCGTAGTCCTTGCCTTTCTCTATCATCGAGGATAGGATGCTGTCCCAACGGGCGGCCTGGACAATGGCGATGTTGTGCGCCTTCTTGAACTCGCCTATCCTGCGGGAGATCTCCATTCTGGAACCAAGGGCCACAAGCAGGTTCTCGTCGATGATGTCAATCTGGGAACGGAGCTGCTCGATGCCTTCGTTATATTCCTTGTCATTGGAGACCTTCTGACGGACGGTCAGGCTCTCAAGCAAAGCCTTCAGATCTGACGGAACCAACTGCTGTTTGGCATCGCTCAACGCGCAGGAAGGATCGCAATGGGACTCGATCATCAGGCCGTCCAAGCCAAGATCCATCGCCCTCTGTGACAACTCTTTGAGATACTGGCGTGAGCCCCCCATATGACTCGGATCCGCAAAGAACGGAAGCTTAGGGTAACGGGTGCGAAGCTCAACCGCCATCTGCCAGCCCGGAAAATTTCTGTACGGGATTTTCTGCGAGGTAGAGAATCCGCGATGGATAACGCCCAGTTTTCTGATCCCCGCCCGGTTGAGTCTTTCGAGAGCCCCGACCCATAGATCAATGTCAGGATTCACCGGATTCTTGACCAAGACCGGAATATCCGTGTCCCTCAACGCGTCGGCGATCTCCTGCACGAGGAACGGATTAGCCGTAGTCCGTGCTCCGATCCAGACCATGTCTATGCCATATTTCAGACATTCATAGACGTGCTTCTCATTGGCGACCTCGGTGCAGACCTTCATTCCATATTCATTCTTCACCTTCTGGAGCCATTTAAGGCCTGGTGTGCCGACACCCTCGAAGGATCCGGGATGGGTGCGGGGCTTCCATATTCCTGCGCGGAAAACATGGATGCCGAATTCGTGAAGGCCTTTGGCGGTCATCATCACCTGCAGCTCAGACTCGGCGCTGCAAGGACCGGCGATAACGAGAGGGGGAATGCTCTCGTCGAAAAATCCCCACTCGGAGACGGGGATGATGTCAAGTGTACGTTCCATAACTATCTCAAAATCTTTTTAATCCTGTTTGCTTCGTGGATGAGTTCCGTGATCCGTCCGCCGTCATAGTCAGCGATAGCGTCACGGAACAGCCTCATCTTTTCCAAATATGTGTCAATGACGTGCAGCACATTGTCCCTGTTCTGCGCCAAGATAGGGGTCCACATCTCGGCGGAACTCTTGGCCAACCGGACGGTCGAGGAGAATCCACCCGACGCAAGGTCAAAGATGTGCTTCTCATCCTTTTCCTTCTCAAGGACCGTCAGAGCCAGAGCGAAAGAGGTGACGTGAGAGATATGCGACACGTATGCGGTGTGCACGTCGTGGCTGTCAGCGTTCATGAAAAGCGGACGCATATTCAACGCATCATACAGTCCCTCAACCACCTTGACCGCCTGCGGATCTGAATCCTCGGTGTTTGCGAATATGCAGGCGCGGCCATCAAAGAGGTTCGGCATCGCGGCCCAAGGCCCTGAATATTCAGTGCCGGCCATCGGGTGTGTCGCCACGAAGCGGCAGCGGAGGGGATGGTAGTGCGCCGCGCGGACAATGTTGCTCTTCGTGGAGCAAGTGTCTATCACGATCTTCTTCCCGTTCCCTTCCTCTTTGAATATGTCGAGTACCTGCGGGAGCATCTTCACAGCGGAGCCGACCGGTATGGCTATCACAGTGATGTCGCTCCTGCGGACGCACTCTTCGAACGGGACGATCTCGTCCACAAGTTCCATCCTTTCGGCCGCGGCGGCGTTCACCGGGTCAGCCTCCACCCCAAGAACTATCCGGGCGAATCCTCTTCTCTTCAGGTCGATGGCCATCGAACCGCCTATCAGGCCCAGACCAATGATTCCTACTATCATATCATCGTTGCTTTAATGTCGCTTCGACAGGCTCGGCGACCAAACATTTCGGTCACTGAATCTTCGGTTGCCGAGCTTGTAATTGCTGAGCCGGTTGCTGAGCTTGTCGGTTGCTGAGCTTGTCGAAGCATCGAAGTGTCCTAATCTATAACTTTTTCTATTTCTTTGTTCGCCCGGTCAAGAACCTCCGGCTTGGCGCAAAGCGAAATCCGGATGTAGTCATTACCATTCTTTCCGAATATGAAGCCCGGCGTGATGAACACACCTGCCTGCCGCAGAACCCGTTCCGAAAGCACTTCCCCTGCCGTCATCCCGTTCCCGGCATATTCCGAAGGCACCCTTCCCCAAAGGAACAGCCCCGCGGTGTCGTGGTCATAAACCGCCCCCAGAGTCTTGAATATACGACCCGCGGCGACACGTCTGCGGACATATTCAGAATTAAGTTCCTCAAACCATTCAGGAGACTGGTTAAGCGCCTCGACCGCCGCGAGTTGCAGCGGCTTGAACATCCCCGAGTCCATCTGGCTCTTGACCTTCAGCACTTCGGCGATATATTCCGGAGCGCCGCCGACCATCCCGATTCGCCAACCGCTCATATTGTGCGCCTTGCTAAGCGAGTTCAGTTCCAGGCAACACTCCTCCGACCCCTTCGCCGCCAGAATCGACAGCGGCTTTCCACAAAGGATGAATGAATATGGATTGTCATTCACTATCAATATCTTGTGCTTGCGCCCGAAATCCACCAGCTTCTGATAAAGCTCGGGAGTAGCCTTGGCACCGGTCGGCATGTTCGGATAGTTCGTCCACATAATCTTCACACCCTCAAGATCCATCCTCTCCAAAGCGTCGAAATCCGGCCACCAATGGTTTTCTTCCGTCAGATCGTACGTGACAATCTCGGCTCCAACAAGTTTAGATGCCGAAGTGTAGGTCGGATAGCCCGGATCCGGAACCAGCACCTTGTCTCCCGGATTGACAAATGCCATAGAGATCAGAAGGATTCCCTCCTTGGATCCGACAAGCGGCTGGATGCCCCCATCCGGATTCAGCGTCACTCCGTAATATCTTGAATACCAATCCGCAAAGGCTTGTCTCAACGCTGGAAGCCCCTTATAGCTCTGGTAGGCGTGGTTGCCTGGCTTGCGGGCAGCCTCGACCAAAGCTTCGATAGCGTCCTGTGGCGGCATCCCGTCCGGAGCGCCTATTCCCAAATTGATTATCCTGTCTTCCCCGCGAGCCACACGCTCCGCATTGAGCGCGTCCATCTCTTTAAGTTTGCGGGAGAAGTAATATTCCTGAACAGATGATGTTCTTTTTGCCGGTTCAATGATCATGATTACATCGAAGATTTATATTCGCCTAAAATGTTAAGTCCTTCCATCAGAGGTCTGACCGCCCTGAGTGCCTGACGGTAGCGTCCGTAGGTCGCGAACTTGATGTCTGCATAGAAAAAGTACTGCCATTCCTGCCCGGGGATCGGCAGGGACTGGATTCTGGTGAGATTCATGTCGTAGAACGAGAGAATCGTAAGCACCTGCGCCAAAGAACCCGGCTTGTGAGGCAGGGTGAAGCAGAGGGACGCCTTGTTGATTTCACGGCGGGGAACCGTGATGGCGTCGTCCAGAATCAGGAAGCGGGTGAAGTTCTGCTTGTAGGTCTCGATGCTGCGGGCCAAGATCTCCAGCCCGTTCTGCTCAGCAGCAAGCTCTGAAGCCACAGCCCCTACTCCCCTCAAGCCCTCAGCGGCGATGTCGATTGCGCTCTTGGCCGTGTCCTCGGACTCCACCATCGTGATCCACGGGCAGTTACGCTCAAAAAACTGACGGGTCTGGTTGATGGCCATATAGTGCGTCCGAACCTCCTTTATGTTGTGGATGTCCTGTCCTGGAAGAGCCATAAGGTTCTGATGTATGGGGATATACACCTCACCCTTGATCTTGTAGGGGTTCGACCTAAGCAGCTCGAAATTCGGGATGAGACCTCCGGAGATCGTGTTCTCGATGGCCATCACCGCCGCCTGTGCCTCGCCGGATGCCACAGCCTTGAACAGTCCCTCGAAGGTCGGGCATTCCACGATGGAGATCTCCTCCCCTCGCGCGGAATAGAACTCCCGTGCCGCCTGCTCGTGGAAGCACCCCCTATAGCCTTGTATCGCGACTTTTGTCATATTCATCATCATTTCACGTCACCCTCCCCTTATGGGAGGGACTTGCTCTCACCGCAGCGGTGAAGAAATCAACCAAATAAAAAAGGCTGCCCGGAAAAGCACCGGACAGCCGTATATTCATCTACCTTTTTTCTGAATATTCCTGCACACGCTCGTCCGGTCCTCTACCTGCCGCGGTAAAAGAAATAAAATCCGAAAGAATAAAATCGTGTGCTCATCATCATAATGATGCAAAGATAGTAAAATCGGAAGAAAATGTTCCTAAAAATTTAATGAATATACCAAAATAGCGGATGAACATTCATTCAAGCCGCCTCAAGGCTTTCATTAGACGGTCAGTATCTCCTTCTCCTTCGCTGACACGAGCTCGTCAACCGCCTTCACTTTCGCATCGGTGACCTTCTGGATCTCGTCCTCACCTTCCTTGCGCACGTCCTCGGAGAACTCTCCGGCCTTCTCGGCCTTCTTCAGAGCGTCAACTCCATCGCGGCGGGCATTGCGGACAGCGACCTTGATGTTCTCGCCGGTAGCCTTGGCCTTCTTGATGAGTTCCTTACGTCTTTCCTCTGTGAGAGGCGGAACAGGGCAGCGGATGACCTCACCGTTGTTTGAAGGGGTGAAACCGAGGTTGGCGTTGATGATAGCCTTCTCGATCACAGGGATCATATTCTTCTCCCAAGGCTGGATGGCGATGGTCCTGGCGTCAGGAACAGTCACCGAAGCCACCTGAGGGACAGGTGTCGGAGTTCCGTAGTAATCCACGGTCACATTGTTGAGGATGGACGGATTGGCCTTTCCGACACGGTAGGTCTTGAGGTCTTCCTCAAGGAACAGCACTGAGTCTTCCATTTTGGACTTCACTCCGCTGATGATTTCTTTCGCTTTGTCTGTAAGCATAGTGTATTGTGTTAATTGTTATTTATCAATCTTTTATGGTCGTACCCTTGTCCGTTTCCAACAAGACTATTTATGGACAAGCGTCCCGACCTTCTCTCCGTTGACCAGTTTCAGCAGGTTGCCCTCGCCGTTCACATCGAAGACGATGATCGGCATATTCCCGTCATTGCATAGGGCGTATGCGGTCTGGTCGAGAACCTTGAGATGCTTCGCCATCGCCTCGTCAAAGGTCAGTTCATCGTACTTGACAGCGGTAGGATCTTTCTCTGGGTCAGCGGTATAGACTCCATCGACACGTGTTCCTTTCAGCACGACATCGGCCTTGATCTCAAGAGCCCTGAGAGCCGCGCCGGAATCAGTAGTGAAGAACGGGCTGCCCGTTCCCCCGGCGATGAGGGCAACGCCCCCCTCCTCCAGCACCTTGACGGCGTTGTCACGGTTATAGTAGCGTACAAGCGGTTCCATCGGAGTGGCTGAGAACACCTCTGCCTTCACGCCTTCGTCCTTGATGAACTGACTGAGCGCCAATGAGTTTATCACCGTAGCCAGCATTCCCATCCTGTCTCCCTCGACGCGGTCGAATCCCTTGTCAAGACCCTGAAGACCTCTGAATATGTTGCCCCCTCCGTTGACAATGGCGATCTGCAACCCGGCCTTCGCCGCCTGCGCGATCTCCTTTGAATATTTCCGCAGACTCTCCGGATCTAGTCCCTTTCCAACGGACCCGCCCAGGCTCTCTCCGCTCAATTTAAGCAAAACTCTCTTGTACATAGTGCTTTCCAGAATCTTAAATGGTTAATCAAGGCCTCCTCCAATCGGCATCCTCGCCTCCCGAAGCCATCCCGATTCACAAATATACAAAAAATAATAAGTTATAAGCCTAAGACATCGGAACTAAATCCCCTGAAACGCACCCCCGGAGCCTTGACCAATCACGACGGCCGCATTTTCTCCATATAATGCCACCGTCGTATGCGTTTTTGTCTTTGACAAGAGCAAAACCATCCATTTATGCTCCTTTGATCGTTCCAGAATCCTTCCGCGCCACTCCAAGACGACACTCCAGGGCAACGCTTTTGGCACTTATCGTCGCCCGAGAGTGCAGCGAGGCACGCTTGGGCGACACTTTCGTACCATTTTGTCGCTCGGTGGTGCAGGGCAGAATTACGTAAGTAAGGATGACTGGACTCTTCGGTGACAACACACACTCTTCGTCGCCCAGAAGCACAGCGGCAGACCCTTTCGTGAGCAGATCGCGCCGTCTCGCTCACGAGACATCCTTGGCAGACCCTTCCGTGAGCAGAACACGCCGTCTCGCTCACGAGACAACCTCGGAAGACCCTCCCGTGAGCAGAACGCGCCGTTCCGCTCACGAGACGACCTTGGCAGACCTTTTCGTGAGCAGAACGCGCCGTTTCGCTCACGAGACGACCTCGGAAGACCCTCCCGTGAGCAGATCGCGCCGTCTCGCTCACGAGACGACCTCGTAAGACTCTCCCGTGAGCAGAACACGCCGTTTCACTCACGAGACCGACTCGGAAGACCCTTCCGTGAGCAGAACACGCCGTTTCGCTCACGAGACAACCTTGGCAGACCCTTCCGTGAGCAGAACACGCCGTCTCGCTCACGAGACGACCTCGGCAGACCCTCCCGTGAGCAGAATGCGCCGTCTCGCTCACGAGACAACCTTGGAAGACCCTTCCGTGAGCAGAACACGCCGTCTCGCTCACGAGACGACCTCGGCAGACCCTCCCGTGAGCAGAATGCGCCGTCTCGCTCACGAGACAACCTTGGAAGACCCTTCCGTGAGCAGAACACGCCGTTCCACTCACGAGACATCCTCGGAAGGCCACTCCGTGAGCAGAATGCGGCTTTTCGCTCACGAGACAACCTTGGCAGACCCTCCCGTGAGCAGATCGCGGCTTTTCACTCACGAGACTGCCGCGAAAGACACACGAGGCAACCGCGGCGCTTTTTCAGCGAGCTACGGGGACTCCATGGAAACTCTACGGGCGCTCTACGGGCGCTCCTCGATGCCGCCGAGGTTCGACCAGAGCCAGTGGGACTCGTAATAGGACTTAGTGCCTTTAGGAACCGTCACCTTGACGGCTGAGCGGTCTGTGCCGTCAAAGAAAAAAGATGACGGGTCGCTCATGTTTGTTGTTATCTCGTCAACATCCTCCTTGGTCTTCCAGTTCAGCTCAAGTTCCAAAGGAGTTTTACATGACACAAATGTGTAAATGTCTATGGATTTGACAGACTCAAGGATAACTATCTTATCAACATTTGTTCGACGAATAGAAGAGTACCCAATCTTCGTAGTGCCTTCCTTTATCACCACCGTACCGGTCTTCTTTTCAGGAATCCAACTCAGAATCTCTCTCTCTGTCCGACCCACGTGCATATACAAAGCCTTGTCATACAGATAGCAGTAGTTCTCTTGACCTTCCCTCGGCACGGTTGTGGTAATCTCAAGTTTAGAACAACCTTCAAACACCGGATTTGAACCATCAATATTTTCTAACGTGGAAGGTAAAATGACACGTTCAAGATTCCCGCAAGCAAAGAAGGCATAGGCTCCGATCTTATATATCCCCTCCGAGATAGTGACTTTCCTTAGATCACCGCACCCTTCAAAGGCCCTATTCCCGACCCCTTTGACGGTATAGGTAATCCCGTCATACTCAACCGTACCGGGAACCACTACATCTCCCGAATACTTGCCTCCGCCCGGGTTACCGGTCACCTCGACGAAATCCATAGAGTAACCTTCGGCGGTCTTGTAGAACAGGCCGCCAACCTCGAACCCGGAAGAGAATTCCTTCACGGTGACGGTGCAGCCTGACCTGAAGCCGCCGTCCTCGGTGACAGCGCTGACCTTGGCCACACCCGCCGAAACGGCTCTCACGTTGCCGTCGGAATCGACCGTGGCCACGGACGGGTTATCCGACTCCCACCTCACATTGCGGTTAGTGGCATTGGACGGGGCGACCGTGCAGGTAAGTTTGGTTGTGCCGTTCGCGCCGATCGTCACGGACCACGGCTTGACATCCACACCTGTCACCGGAACCACCTTGGCCTTCACCGTCACCTTGCAGGTCGCCGTCTTCCCGCCGTCCTCGGTCGTCACAGTGACCACAGCCTCGCCGGCCTTCACGGCAGTCACCCTGCCGTCGCCGCCGACCGTGGCGATTTCCGTCTTGTCCGAACTCCACGTCACCTTCCGGTTGTCCGCGTTGTCGGGCTTCACCGTGGCGGTAAGCGTCTCCGTCTCGCCTTCCGTCAGGGTCAGCTCGGTCTTGTCCAGAGTGACCTCCGTCACGTTTACCGCCTTGGCCTTCACCGTCACAGCGCAGGTGCCGGACTTGCCCTCCGCCGTCGCGGTGACGGTCGCGGTGCCGGGTCTGAGGCCATGGACGGTGCCGGCCTTGTCAACAGTGGCGACGCTCCGGTCGGACGACGACCACGCCACGGCCCTGTCGGACGCGGCTTCGGGAGAGACACTGGCGGACAGCACCGCAGATTCGCCCTCTATGATCTCTATCCGGGACGGGGTGACGGTCACGGATGAGACTCCGACAGTCTCCTCCTTCTTACCGCAGGATGTTATGAGAATGGTGGCGGCGGCAGCCGTCAGCAGCGCGCGCCGTGTGTGTAAAAACGCTCATATCGATTGATGTTTTGGTTATAGTCTCGTGAGTCCTATGAGTTCAGCGATGCTTTGGTAAATAACTTGGCGACCATCGGTCACCCTTTCGGTCTGTATCCCGCTCCTGCCTTGCGTCACCGGCACGGGACGTGACGCCGTGTGGCAGGCTTCAGGACAAAAATAATAAAAATTTCCAAATATCAAACGAATATGCCGGATATAATGGCCGCACGACCATGCGACCGGCCACCTGAACCCCTCCAACGACAGGAGCAGGGGACGGCGCCGGGCTCTCCGGGAACGATGACGCCTGACTGTCCCGCACCCGAAGGTGACGCGCGGCACAGTCAGGCGACTCTTCCGCGCCTTCCCATTGCCCAAGGGCGCAGGGCAGAATGAAGTATGGATGAAGGAAACCCTTCGGCAACGAAAACCATACTTATCGTTGCCCGAGGGTACAGCACGGCTCCCTTGGGCAACACTTTCGTGCTTTATCGTCGCCCGAGGGTGCAGCACGGCTCCCTTGGGCAACACTTTCGTACTTTATCGTCGCCCGAGGGTACAGCACGGCTCACTTGGGCAACACTTTCGTACATCTTCGTCGCCCGAGGGTGCAGCACGGCACGCTTGAGCGACACCTCCGCGCGTTTCCGCCGCCCGAAGGTACTGGGCAAAAGACGTAAGGTTGAATCTGACAAAAAAAAGAAGAAGTCTCCCAAAAAAACGAGGGAGACTTCGGTCGGGTGCCCAAAGCCGGGCTCGAACCGGCACGTCTTTAAGGGACATTGGATTTTGAGTCCAACGCGTCTACCAATTCCGCCATTCGGGCATATTCAGGCAGTAGACTTGCCTTTGGAAACTTCGCACTTCCGCTGCACTTCCGCTTCAAAGGATTGCAAAGTTATTGAATTTCCTCCGATATTCCAAAACATTCAACAAAAAGCTTCAAAAGCTTCAATGAAAAAATCTTGCCCCCTGTATGTCCGGTAAAGCGCATTTATACCGGACAAACCGAGCTATAGACTCTTTTCTCCGGCAGTTTGCCGTTTCGGTGGACATTTCTGACTCAGCAGAAACGACATTTCGACCCGAACTGACATGAGGGCGCCTGCGTTCAGTTTTTTGCCTGATATTTTTTCGGGAAACCAATCCGGCTTACGGGAAAAGTGAGTATCTTTGTGTGATTTAAGCTAACACTGAAATTAGTATGAATCTTGACGGAAGACGCGAAAGCACGAATGTGGATGACAGAAGAGGAATGGGACGTGGAGCCAAGGCCGGAGTGGGTCTGGGCGGAACCATCGTCATCGCGCTGATTGTGATGCTGCTCGGAGGGGATCCTTCGTCCGTGCTTGAGGGAGTGTCCTCGATTCAAGGCACCGAACAGACAGAGGGGCATGTGGGGTTCTCCGCCGAGGAACAGGAACTTGCATCGTTCACGAAGAAAGTCCTCGCCGGAACCGAGGATGTCTGGACAGCCATATTCGCGAAGTATGGCTATGAATATGACCCGCCGAAGATGGTGTTATATTCAGGATCAACCACTTCCGGATGTGGAGCCGCGAACTCATCGGTAGGGCCGTTCTACTGTTCCGCCGACCAGAGCGTCTATATCGACCTCAGCTTCTTCACCTCGATGAAGCGGCAGATCGGAGCGGACGGCGACCTGGCCTACGCCTACGTGATCGCCCATGAGGTCGGTCATCACGTCCAATATCTTTTGGGCACGCTCGGGCAGGCCCACCAGAAAATGAACCGTGTCAGCAAGACCGAGGCGAACGCGATCAGTGTCCGGCTTGAGCTCCAGGCCGACTACTACGCCGGAGTCTGGGCGATGAACGATGACAAGAAGTATAAGTCCCTGGAAAAAGGAGACATAGAGAATGCGCTGAACTGCGCCTCGAAGATCGGGGACGACTACCTCCAGAAGAAGGCGCAAGGCTATGTGGTGACTGAATCCTTCACCCACGGGACGGCGAAGCAGCGCTACACCTGGCTGAAGCGCGGGCTGGAATATGGAGATTTGGAACACGGTGACACATTCAGTGTCGCGGCATCTAAATTGTAGTAATTTGGCACGGTGTCCGCGGCCGGTTGATCCGCGGAAACGACATAGAGCTTTGGTCCGGAAACGGGCTGGCGAAACATATCATATTTTACGAAATTATTAAGCTCAACAAAATGAAGCACTTTTCTTTACCAAAGGACGGTGGATTGATTGAGGAGAACCTGCCTAAGAGCATTCTCCATTCCTACGAGAAGATCACCACCGAGATTTCCGATGACGCGAACATCGGAAGCGACAAGGTGGCAGACATTATTGTCAAAGCCATCAAAGACCACGAAAGGGCGGCTCTTCCGCGTCCTTTCAAACTCGGTTTGACCACAGGAACCACACCTGTGTCCCTCTACAGCAACCTGACAGAGCAGTTCAAGGAAGGCAAGGTCTCCTTCGCCAATGTCGAGGTGTTCTCCATTGATGAATATTACCCATACGGCAGCGACTCCGTCCAGAGCCGCAACCACAGGCTCCACGCCGAATTCCTTGACAATGTGGATGTCAAAAAGGAGAACGTGCATATTCCTGACGGAACAGTCTCAAAGGAAGAGGTATCCGACTATTGCGCCGAGTTTGACAAGATCGCCAGAGGTCTCGACCTGCTTGTGATCGGTGTCGGCGAAGGCGGCCAGATCGGTTTCAACGAGGCCGGCTCGTCAGAGAAGAGCCGCACACGCACCGTTCCGCTCTCATACCAGTCCAGAAAGAGACAGGCCCGCAATTTCAACGGCGACATTTCCGTCACCCCTAAGACCGCCATCACGATGGGCATCGGCACGATGATGAGCGCCCGCAGGATCATCCTTATGGCCTGGGGCGAGGACAAGGCGGCTGTGGTAAAGAAAGTCGTGGAGGGCGACATCGATCCGGCCTGCCCTGCCACCTGGCTTCAGGAACACGACAACATCACATTCTACACTGACGAGATGTCAGCCTCTATGCTGACCAGACTCGTCGCACCTTGGATGGTCGGTCCTTGCCAGTGGACACCGAACCTGATCCGCAAGGCCGTCGTTTGGCTCTGCCAGAAGGTTCATAAGCCAATCCTCAAGCTGAAGCAGCAGGACTATTTCGAGAACTCCCTCGGAGAGCTCATCGAACTCTACGGGCCGTTCGACAAGATCAACATAGACGTTTTCAATGACTTCCAGCACACCATCACCGGATGGCCGGGCGGAAAGCCTGACGCTGACGACACCACAAGGCCTGTCAAGTCAACTCCGTTCCCTAAGAAGGTCCTGATTTTCTCCCCTCACCCGGACGATGACGTGATCTCCATGGGAGGCACATTCATCCGTCTCGTGCATCAGGGACACGACGTGCACGTGGCCTACGAGACCTCCGGTGACCTGGCAGTGCACGATGACGTTGTGCTTCAGCATATGGACGCCGCCTACCAGCTTGGATTCGGAGACAAGTTCGACGAGGTAAAGAAAATCATCGACTCAAAGAAGCCTGGTGAGCCTGAGCCTAAGGAGCTTCTCGCCATCAAGGCGGCCATCCGCCGCAGCGAGGCCAGAGGAGCGGACAGAAGCTTCGGGCTCAACGACAACACCAATGTCCACTTCCTCAACCTGCCGTTCTACGAGTCGGGCGGAGTGACGAAACTGCCTCGCACACAGAAAGACCTTGACATTATCAAGGAGCTGATCGTCAGGATCCACCCTGACCAGATCTACATGGCAGGTGACCTCGCCGACCCTCACGGAACGCACAGGGTCTGCACCGAGGCCGCCCTTGAGGCCATCGAACAGCTCAAGGAGGAAGGCAACGACTGGCTGAACGACACCACGATCTGGCTCTACAGAGGTGCCTGGATGGAGTGGGAGCTCTGGAGAGTTGACATGGCCGTTCCGATCAGCCCTGACGAGCTCATCGAGAAGCGCCACGCCATCTTCCGCCACCTTTCCCAGAAAGACATCGTTCCGTTCCCGGGCGATGACCCGAGGGAGTTTTGGCAGAGGGCCGAGGAGCGCACACAGAACACCGCAAGGCTTTACGACGAACTCGGAATGGCTGAGTACCAGGCCATCGAGGTCTTCCTGCGGCTGAAATAACCAATCATCCATGAATATGTCACCTCACCCACGGTGACATATTCAATAAAGCAAGAAAGCAAGAATAAAGAATATTTTTTATAAACTGCATCAATCATGAAAGTAATCATCAGAGACACAAAGAAGGAAGGCTCTATCTGGGCCGCCCACCACATTGCCGCCGCCATCAAGGCAAAGGCTGAGAAGACCGACAAGCCATTCGTACTCGGACTGCCTACCGGCTCCACTCCTCTGGATGTCTATGCCGAGCTCGTCAGAATGTACGAGGCCGGAGAGATCTCCTTCAAGAATGTCATCACATTCAACATGGATGAATATGTAGGGCTTCCTGAGAGCCATCCGGAGAGCTACCACAGCTTCATGCACAAGAATCTGTTCGACAAGGTGGACGTTCCGGCCGGCAACATCCACATCCTCAACGGCAACGCTCCTGATCTCGCCAAAGAGTGCGAGGATTACGAGAAGGCCATCGTGGCTGCCGGAGGAATCGACCTGTTCCTCGGCGGAGTCGGCGAGGACGGACACCTCGCGTTCAACGAGCCGTTCTCTTCCCTCAACTCCAGGACAAGGGTCATGACCCTCACCCAGGACACTCTCGAGGTAAACTCCCGTTTCTTCGACAACGATGTGAACAAGGTTCCTAAACAGGCCATGTCAGTCGGTGTCGCCACAGTGTGTGGTGCCAAGGAGGTTCTCGTCCTCGCTTTCGGCGGCAAGAAGGCCAAGGCTGTCAAGGACGCCATCGAGGGACCTGTAAGCCACTATGTCACCCTCTCTGCCCTTCAGCTGCACGAGAATGGTGTCGTTGTGCTTGACGAGCCGGCCGCCGGTGAGCTCAAGGTCAACTCTTACCGCTATTTCAAGGCCGTTGAGGCTGCCGAGAACAAATAGTGCGTGGAGACTAACAACTTGTAAATCAGAATAATAAACATTATCCTCCCGCCATATCCGACGGGAGGATATTCATTAAAAGCCAATCAATCAGCATGTTATCCTCCACGATCATCGCGGCGCTCCTGGCCATTGGCAGCGCTTTGGGAAGCAATGGGTATGGCAATACGATAGACAGTCGCTTCGACAAGCTCAGCGACCGGACAGACAAGTACACCTTATATCAAGTCATAAGCCAACCGGACGCAGTCCCTGCCGAAGCGACCGATAACCTGGTACCAAGCCAACCGGACGCTGAGCCTGTCGAAGCGTCCTTATCTTCCAGCGAAAGTCCGGCACAGGAATATTCAGTAAAGGAACGGTGCGAGCGTTACACAATGAAAAATCAAGGACTTGAGCGGGAATATTACCTCTACCGTCCGGAAGGATTGAAGGCCGGGGCTCCTCTCGTGATAGTCCTGCACGGCTACGGCGGCTCGGCCCTCAAGGGAAAGAAAGCGATGATGGATGTCGCCGACAAGAACGGATTCGCTGTCTGCTACCCTCAGGGTATAAAGGATCCGAAAGGTAAACCGGGCTGGAATGTCCGCTACCCTTCACAGGAAGGAATGAAGACCGATGATGTCAAGTTCCTCATCGCCCTTTCCAAAGAACTCCAGAAGAGATTCGATCTCAGTCCAAAGAATACATTCCTCACCGGAATGTCCAACGGCGGCGACATCATCTACCTGATCGCGATGCGTGCTCCGAAAGCCTTCAAGGCCATGGCCTCGATAGCAGGACTGCAGTTCAACTGGATGGAGACTGAATATTCCTACAAGCATCCGCTTCCTTTCATGGAGGTTCACGGCACACAGGACCACACTTCCGAATGGCTCGGAGACCCGGAGAACAAAGGCGGCTGGGGAGCGTATATTCCCGTTCCGGCGGCGGTCAGCAGAATCATCGCTGTTAACGGTTGTACCGAGGAATATGTCACCGAGCTTCCTCGCCGCGAGGGTCGTAACCAGGTCACCCTCTATCAGTTCAAGGCCGGCAGGCCGGCGGTGAAAGGCGGCAGACCCACCGAAGTCTGGCTCTACAAAGTCGAAGGCGGCAACCACTCCTGGTCCGACAAGGATATGGACACCTGCTCCGAAATCTGGCGTTTCTTCAGCCAGTGGATTGACTAAAATGGCTTAACTAAAAGCCACATCTCTGAGGCCACTTCGCTCTGACGCCAGGCACAAATCCGCAATTCATTGAATGTCAGAAGGTGTAACATCACCTTTTGATATTCAATATTTTACAAAGCAGTGCCCTCCAAATCCGCCTGGCAGCATTTACAAATATATTCATTTACAATCAGTTGACAATTATACCCAAAATTTTGTGAATGTGGGGCAAAAAGGCTAACTTTGTGATAGTCTTAAAAAGAACTTGCAAAGATGTCCAATTACCGCATTTTCGTGGAGAAACACCCGGAGTTCCAGGTGGAGGCAAAGAGCCTCCTGGGGGAACTCAACGAGAACCTGCAGCTGGAGCTGAAAACGCTTCGGCTGCTTAATGTTTATGACTTGTTCGGATTCACGCCCGATCTTCTGGAGAAGAGCCGCTACAGCGTCTTCGGAGAGATTGTGACCGACTCTGTCACAGATTCGATCGATCTGGACGGAGCGAAGTACATCGCTGTCGAGTACCTGCCGGGCCAGTTCGACCAGAGGGCGGCCTCGGCTGTGGACTGCGTGCACCTGATCGACCCCACGGCGCGGATCAGCATAAAGAGTTCCAAACTTCTGATCGTGGACTCCGACGCCTCCGAGGAGACGCTTGAGAAGATCCGCCACTACTACATCAATCCGGTGGAATCCCGCGCGAAAGACCTGAGCAAACTGGCCGACACGGAACACGCGGCGGTCAAGCCGGTTCCCGTGCTGGAGGGATTCAGGAATATGAGCGGGGACGATCTGAAAGCATATTGCAAAAAGATGGGCCTTGCGATGAACGCCGACGACCTCGCCGAGGTTGTGAAATATTTCACCGAGGAAGGCAGGGATCCGAACGAGACCGAACTCAGGATTCTGGACACCTACTGGAGCGACCACTGCCGCCACACGACATTCACAACGGAATTGGAAAGCATCGACGTGGAGGATTCCTTCATCAAGGAGGACATCGACGGGACGATGGCCCTGTACCTGAGGATGCGCTCGGAGACAGGCCGCGAGAAGAAGGGACTGAACCTGATGGATATGGCCACAATCGGGGCGAAATACCTCAGGAAGAACGGTTTGCTGGATGACTTGGAGGTCAGCGAGGAGAACAATGCGTGCAGCATATTCATAGATGTGGATGTGGACGGGCAGACCGAGAGATGGCTGCTGATGTTCAAGAACGAGACCCACAACCACCCTACGGAGATCGAGCCGTTCGGCGGGGCCGCCACCTGCCTGGGCGGAGCCATCAGGGATCCGCTCTCAGGACGCTCCTACGTCTATCAGGCGATGCGTGTCACCGGTGCCGGCGACATCTACAAACCTGTCAGCGAGACACTTCCGGGCAAGCTCCCGCAGAAGGTCATCACCAGGAAGGCCGCCCAGGGATATTCCTCCTACGGCAATCAGATCGGTCTTGCGACAACCCACGTCCGCGAGATCTACCACGAGGGCTACACGGCCAAGAGAATGGAGGTCGGAGCGGTTGTCGGAGCGGTGAAGGCCGGGGACGTGAGAAGGGAAAGCCCTAAGGCCGGGGATGTCGTGCTGATGATCGGCGGACGCACCGGACGCGACGGAATCGGCGGTGCCACAGGTTCCTCAAAGGAACACACGGAGGAGTCCCTTGAGACTTGCGGAAGTGAGGTACAGAAGGGTAACGCTCCGGAGGAGAGAAAGTTGGAAAGGCTTTTCAGAAGGCCTGAGGTCACGAGACTGATAAAGAAATCGAATGACTTCGGAGCCGGCGGAGTGAGTGTCGCCATCGGTGAGCTTGCCGACGGGCTGGACATCTACCTTGACCGTGTTCCGGTGAAATACAGCGGAATGAACTCCACGGAACTGGCCATCAGCGAGTCCCAGGAGCGTATGGCCGTCGTAGTGGAAGCCAAGGACGAGGAGGAATTCAAGGCGCTTTGCCATTCAGAGAATATCGAGGTGACGCACGTGGCCGAGGTCACCGACACCGCCAGAATGAGGATGTTCTACGGCGACAAGGTCGTTGTGGATCTCACCAGAGCGTTCATCGACAGCGCCGGTGCGAAGCATTATTCAAAGGCCACTATCGGAGCGGTCGAGGACAGGGATCCGTTCTTCCGCGACGTTCCGGGCAAGAACCTGAAAGAGAGAATGTTCGCCAACCTGCAGGATCCGAACGTGACCTGCCAGAAAGGCCTTATAGAGATGTTCGACTCCACCATCGGCCGTTCCACCGTGCTGATGCCGTTCGGAGGCGAGCTACAGACCACCGAGACCCAGGTCTCAGTGCAGAAACTTCCGGTCAAGGGTTATACCGACACAGCCAGCATGATGGCGTTCGGCTTTAACCCTGACATCTGCGACTGGAGCCCTTACCACGGTGCGGCATATTCATTCATCGAGGCTTGCAGCAAGGTCGTGGCGGCGGGAGGCCATTGGGAGACAATGAGATTCTCTTGCCAGGAATATTTTGAAAGGATGACAGCTGATCCGAAGGTATGGGGCAAGCCGACGGCGGCTCTGCTCGGCGCTCTGAAGATGCAGAAGGAACTTGGGCTGGCTTCCATTGGAGGCAAGGATTCGATGAGTGGATCCTTCGAGACCGAGGACGGGACAATCCACGTACCGCCGACCCTTATCGCGTTCGGTATCACTCCGGTAAAGGCTGACAAGGTGATCTCTCCGGAACTCAAATGGGAGGGAGACCGCCTCTACCTCGTGAAGCATACTCCGCTCGCTGACAGGATGCCTGACACGGAGCAGCTCAAGAGGAACTGGAATCATATTCAGGAAAAGATAGAGGACGGCACGATCGTGGCCGGTTGGGCGGTAGGATTCGGTGGAGTGGCAGAGGCGCTTTGCAAGATGAGCTTCGGCAACGCGTTCGGGTTCGACGTCAACCTTTCGGAGGACGAGCTGTTCAATCTAAGCTATGGTTCCATCGTGGTGGAGACCGACGGCAGCGCGCTTGATTTCGAGAACGCGGTCGAGATCGGCACCGTAACTTCCGGTGAGGACGGCAACGTCCGTGTGAACGGGACCAAACTTTCCATCTTCGAGATGATGGATTTCAACGCGTCGCTCTTCGAGAAGGTTTACCCCGCAGTCAGCAAGCCAGACTTCAAGAGGCTGCTGCCTAAGGGCATGGAGGGTGTGAAGCCGTTCAAGGTAAAGAAGGCGGATCTTGAATATAAGGGACCGAAGGTCGATAAGGTTATCGCCTACCTTCCGGTGTTCCCGGGCACAAACTGCGACTACGATTCGGCGAAAGCTTTCCGCAAGGCGGGAGCCGAGATCCGCACTTCCGTGTTCCGCAACCTTTCGGACAAGGATGTGTTCGAGTCAATCGCCCAGATGAAGAAGAACATCGAGGATTGTCAGATCCTGATGCTCAGCGGTGGCTTCTCGGCCGGTGACGAGCCGGACGGAAGCGGCAAGTTCATCGCCAATGTACTGAACAACAAGGACATCGCGGAGGCGATCGAGGAACTGCTGTCCCGTGGTGGTCTGATTTTAGGAATATGCAATGGTTTCCAGGCACTTGTGAAGTCGGGTCTGCTGCCTTACGGTGAGCTCGGGAAGGTGACCAAAGACTCCCCTACTCTGTTCCGCAATGACATCAACAGGCACATCTCGCAGATGGTGACGACCCGTGTGGCTTCCACAAACTCTCCTTGGCTCAAGGGGATGGCGATCGGGGATGAATATGCTATTCCGGTGAGCCACGGTGAGGGCAAGTTTGTTGTGAGCGAGGAGTTGGCCAGGGAGTTGTTCGCCAACGGTCAAGTGGCGTTCCAGTACGTTGATCCGCTGACGGATGAACCGACTATGGAGTCGCCTTACAATCCGAACGGGTCTTACTATGCGATCGAGGGCATCATCAGCCGTAACGGGCAGATACTCGGAAAGATGGGTCACAGCGAGAGGTACGAGAGGAACCTGTTGAAGAACATAGAGGCCGACCTCGAGCAGCCACTGTTCGAGAACGCCGTCAGGTATTTTATCGGGTAATAAATGAAGAGGAATATCATTCACGATGGGGTGTCCATCAAGATCTTCGAGACGGATGACCCGCAGAAGGTGATCATACATTTCACGGATGAGATCACGGCGTTCAACAAGATCAAGAAGGCGGTGATCAAGGACAAGGGGATCTACTGCAACGGAATCTCCTGCGAGATCTCCAGACTGCTGCAGAAGGGAGGAGTGCCCACGCACTTCATCGAGCAGATCTCTGACACTGAGCAGCTTTGCTGGAAATCACAGGTGATCCCGATGGAGGTGATCGTCAGGAATGTGATCGCCGGCTCGATGGCACAGAGACTGGGGCTGGAGGAAGGTATCATCCCGAAGGAGCCGGTCTATGACCTCTGCTACAAGTCGGACATCCTCTGCGACCCGATCATCAACGACTACCACGCCGTCGCCCTCGGCCTCGTGAGCAAGGAAGAACTTGAACGGATATATTCATTGACAAAGCAGGTCAACAGCATCCTGACCCCGGTCTTCAAGGAGATCGGCATCACCCTGGTGGACTTCAAGATCGAGTTTGGCCACCTGTCGGACGGACGGCTCGTGATGAGCGATGACATCACTCCGGACAGCGCCCGCTTCTGGGACATCGCCACCGGCGAGAGACTCGACAAGGACCGTTTCCGCAGGGACAACGGCCACGTCGGCGAAGCCTACAGGACGGTATACGAGCGTCTGACCGGCAAAAAGATTGACTGACAACTATTTATTATTTCTGAATATGAGACCTTTATTTCTGACAAATACTCTTACTCGAACGAAAGAGCTTTTCAAGCCGATCCAACCGGGACACGTGGGAATGTACGTCTGCGGGCCGACGGTCTATGGAGAGGCTCACCTCGGACACGCCCGTCCGGGAGTAACCTACGATGTGCTTTTCAAACTGCTCAGGCATCTTGGCTACAAGGTCCGCTACGTGCGGAACATCACCGACGTGGGACACCTTGAGCACGACGCCGACGAGGGAGAGGACAAGATCTCCAAGAAGGCAAGGCTGGAACAGCTTGAGCCTATGGAGGTTGTGCAGACCTACACTTTCCGCTACCACGAGGCGATGCGCCTGCTGAACGTGGCGCCGCCATCCATCGAGCCGAGAGCCTCGGGGCACATCATCGAGCAGATCGAGACCGTCAAGAAGATTCTGGACGCAGGCTACGCCTACATCTCCAACGGATCCGTGTACTTTGACGTGGAGAAATACAACAAGGATCACCACTACGGAATCCTTTCCGGGCGCACTCTGGACGACACCCGTGAAGGAACACGCACACTTGACGGACAGAGCGACAAGAAGGCTCCGTACGATTTCGCCCTTTGGAAGAAGGCTGAGCCCGAGCACATCATGCACTGGCCAAGTCCGTGGAGCGAAGGCTTCCCGGGATGGCATCTGGAGTGCTCCGTGATGGGCGAGAAATATCTCGGCAACGAGTTCGACATCCACGGCGGCGGAATGGATCTGATGTTCCCTCACCATGAGTGCGAGATCGCCCAGAATGTGGCCAGCCGCCACACACAAGGCGTGCACTACTGGGTTCACAACAACATGATCACGATCAACGGCCAGAAGATGGGCAAATCCCTGGGCAACTTCATCACCCTGCCGCAGCTGTTCAGCGGACAGCACGAGAAACTCGCGCAGGCATATTCCCCGATGACCGTCCGCTTCTTCATCCTCCAGGCGCACTACCGCAGCACGCTGGATTTCAGCAACGAGGCACTGCAGGCTGCCGAGAAGGGTCTGAAGAGGGTGATGCAGGCGGCGAAGGATCTGCGTGCGTTGGCTTCGGCGGCAGGAATCACTGACACGGCCAAGGGCACGGAAGGCGATCCTGTGGACGCGATGCAGTACGGCGAGTTCATCACAGCCATTGCTCCTGACACCTGCCCGGCGACTTCCGAGGATGTCAAGGGAATATTCAATGCTGTCTATGAGGCGCTTTGCGATGACCTTAACACGCCGATCGCACTGTCGCACATCTTCGACGCGGTACGCCTTGTCAACTCCGCCAAGGCGGGAGAACTAAAGCTGAGCAAGGGTGATTTGGAGACTCTGACGCAGCTTTTTGATGACATCGTGTTCGGTGTCCTCGGCCTGAAGGACGAGTCCGCCGCCGAATCCGGCAAGGGTCAGGAGATTGTCTCCGGACTGATGGACATGGTGCTTGAGGAACGCGCCAAGGCCAAGGCAGCGAAGGACTGGGCGGCCAGCGATGCCATCCGTGACCACCTCAAGGCCCTCGGCATCACCGTAAAGGACACCAAGGACGGAGCCGAGTGGAGTATTCAATAAAAACAGACAATATGAAACATAGATATATTTCCGTCTCGGTGATGTGCTCCAACCTTATGAACCTGGGGCAGGATATCAAGACGTTGGAAGAGAACGGCGCGGACATGCTGCACATCGATGTGATGGACGCTCATTTTGTTCCGAATCTCACATTCGGGCCGGACTTCATCAAGGCTATGCAGGCAGTCACGACAATGCCGGTGGACGTTCACCTTATGGTCGATGATCCGGAGCTCATAATGAGCAAGTTCCCGGTCCGCAAAGGCGACATAGTGTCCCCACACATCGAGGTCAAGAAAGATTACCGCGCGCTGGCAGCCAAGGTTCATGAGGCAGGAGGGCTTTTCGGCCTTGCGGTCAACCCGGAGACCGATGTGGAAGCCATCAAGGAGTATCTTGACGTGCTTGACACGGTCACCCTGATGCTTGTGCACCCAGGAGCCGCAGGTGCTAAGATGGTGGACGGGATCATGGACAAAGTCGCCGGAATGCGCAGATTCCTCGACACCAACGGCCGCGATGACATCCTCATCAGCGTTGACGGAAGCGTCAGCTATGAAAGGGCCAATCTCATGGCCGGAATGGGAGCCGACATATTCGTAGGCGGCACCGCGGGAATCTATAGAAAAGGGATGGCTCTTTCCGAGACCATCCCTGAAATGCGGGCCGCCATAGATTTCTAGAAGTGGGATATTCGCTGACCTTACTCCACGTTTCGGAATCCGGAATAGTCCGTCTGAAGCGTGGAGCATTTATATTCATTGACCACTCCGCCGCCCGGGATGGTCTGCGTGGCGCGCACCTCCCAGTTCTGAACCTTGGTCGGATCGCCACCCGGAGCCTCTATGTACCAATAGTACTGCGGCGTGCTGCGTGACCATGTCGCCGTCTTGCGTCCCAAGTCATTGTAGAAGAACGAGATGGCGCAGACATCCCCGATTTCGGAAGGAACCTGTTTGAAGTCTCCGACCTTTTTCCCGTCCTGGAAGAGTTCGACTTTCCAGTTGTCCTCGTCGCTGTTCCAGATGGATGCCACGAAGCAGCCCTTGAGTCCGGAGAAACCCGGCGCCTGGACGCCTTTCGGGCCGATGCCGCCTTCCGTCCATGAATATTCATACTCACCGGAAGGATGACCTTCCGCTCCGCCGTAGATCTGGTTGCCGTCATAGACACGCATCTGGAGATCAGGCGACTCGCCTGTACCTTTCGCCAGCCAGTTTTTCATCGTCTTCCCGGAGACTTCGTAAACGCTGTAGCCGTTCGGAGAGCCGGCAAGGTTGAGGTTGCAGCTCCACCAAGCGCCGCAGGCCGCTCCATGAATATGCTCGTAAACGGGAGTGCCTCCCTTCGTGACATAGTCATGATGGATGAAATTCTGCGCGTAATGCGTGTGACCGATCATCACGTGCGCCTCGTGGAAGTCCGTAAGGCAGTCCATTGCTGCGGCCATGTTCTTGATCTTGTCCGGGTTGTCCTTGTCGGCGTTGTGACGGAACTGGATGTGGGCGCAGAAGACAATCATCTTTTCCTCCTTGTCCTTCACAAGGGCAAGGTCTGACTTGAGCCATTCCAGCTGCCGGTCGGAAATGTTGTCGGCATATTTCCAGGTCTTGCCGTTGGTCGTCGTAACAGCCACGTCGTCCATAACCACAAAGTGAACGTCTCCTCTGTTGAACGAGTAGTCCGTGGGACCGAAGAGGTCGACGTAGGTCTGTGTGGCCGTGTAGTCATCAACGCAGGCCGCATCATGGTCGTGGTTGCCGACACAGTTGTAGATCGGGAGATAATCCCCAGACTCCAGCGCGAACCCCGAGAGGGCCTTGTGCATCGGCCCCCACTGCACCGTGTTGTCAAACGTCAGGTCGCCGAGGGTGACAGCGTAGGCATTCAAGTACTTTCCCTTGGCCTGTGACTCGGACATGAATCTATTGAGATCCGGAAGCGTCTCAGTCTCGAACCTGTGGACATCAGAGTCCGTCTTGCACTGAGGATCCCCGATCATCACCAGAGTGAAATCCTTCTCGGGAGCGTCAAGCGGCTCCAGCACGAAATCGTTCCTGTTCTGCCGGCTCCTGTCAATCGGGGTCGTGGAATAGAACAGAGGAAGTTTCGTGACTGGATCCAGCGCCGTCTTGTACTCCGCCGGAAGCGTGTAGTACACATTCCTGCACTTCTCGTCCGCCACAAACTGGTAAACCCCGTTCCTGTCCGTCACCGTGAAAGTGTACCCGTCCGTCACCGGCACCCCCGCGATGCCCTTCCCTGTCCGGGAGTCCTTGACCAAACCGAAGAGATTGTTTTTCTTGTCTATGCGAGTGCCGTTCAGTTTCATAGCATCGGCCACATACGCAGACATGAACGTCATCGCCACAATCAAGAATGCAATATTTCTGTATATTCTCATCATCAGTATTCTCGAAGCAAATAGTACTCAAAAAAGAACGGGGAAATCTCCCCGTTCCAAAACACCTATGTATGGATTCTAAAATCCGCTATAGTCCGTCTGCAAATCCGTGCAGGAATAGACATTGACTTCTCCGCTGGTCGGGATTGTTTGCGTGGCGCGCACTTCCCAATTCTTCACCTTGGTCGGATCACCGCCAGGAGCCTCAATGTACCAATAATGCTGAGCAGTCGTTGTGGTCCATGTCGTCGTGTTCTTACCCAAATTGTTGAAATAATATGAGACAACACATATATCAGGAACCTTGGACGGAACTCTCTTCATGTCACCGACTTTCTGACCGTTCTGGAAAAATTCCACTTTCCAGTTCTTGTCATCGTCATTCCATATAGCGGCGACAAAAGATCCTTTCAGATTTGAATTACCCTTGGCGGTAATATTGGCGGTTCCTCCTTTACCACCATCGTACCATGTGTACCGATATTTTCCTGAAGGTGTGCCATCCGTACCACCATAAATCTGGCTGCCGTTATAAACCCGCATTTGATACCCGACTTCATTCTTCGTGCCTTTGGTAACCCAGTTCTTGATGCTGTTCCCTTCGATCTCATAAAGGCTATAGCAATTAGGCGCGCCATTCACATTCATATTGCATGACCACCATGCACCGCAAGCGGCACCATGGACATGCTCGTAAACGGGTGTGCCACCCTTGGTTACATAAGAGGAGTGAATCCAGTTCTGAGGATAATGGGTGTGACCGACCATGATATGAGCCTCGTGGAATTCCGTAAGAAGTTTAAGGATCTCTGCATAATTCTTATCCTTGTTCACAGAGGCACCGCCACTGTTTGCGCCTCCTCTGAAAGGAATATGGGCGCAGAACAGGATCATCTTGTTCTGTTTGTCTTTCACCAGATCCAAATCCGCCTTCAGCCATTTCAGCTGTGAACTCGTGACTCCAGCATCATAATCCCAGGTCTTGCCGCTTGTAGTAGTGACAAGGACATTGTCCATCACAACAATATGAACATCGCCTCTGTTAAAAGAATAATCCACCGGGCCGAAAAGATCGACATAGTTTTGCGTTGACTCATACCGCGTGTTTGCCGATGCGTCATGGTCATGATTGCCGACCATATTATAGAACGGAATGTAATCAGTGCCGTTGGCCGAGAACTTTGACATGACATTACGCATTGGCTTCCACTGAACGGTGTTGTCAAATGTGATGTCACCCATTGACATGATGTACACATTCTTATACTTACCATTCGCCTGTGAGGTCGAAATGAAATTCCTCATGTCCGGCAATGTCTCCGTACGGAATCTCTCTCTGTCGGAATCAGTTTTACACTGTGGATCCCCAATGGCCAGATAAGTGAAATTCTTCTCAGGAGAATCAAGCGGTTCCAAAACAAAGTCGTTCCGGTTCTGACGGTTGTAGGAAATAGTCGATGTGGAGTAAAACAAAGGCAGTTTGGTCTCTTTGTCCAACGCCACCTTATACTCTGACGGCAATGTATAGTACACATTGCGGCAATACCGGTTCGCCTTGAATTGGTAAACGCCATTGGCATCTGTCGTGGTAAAGGAATACCCGTCTGTGACTGGTACACCAGCGATGCCCTTTCCGGTCTTGGAATCTGTGATCAGTCCGACAAGAGTGTTTGTGGACTCAATCGAGGTGCCATTGATCACCGTCTCCGTTCCGGGAGTCGGCTTCGGATCCGGTTTGTCCGGAGTCGGATCATCGGCCCCATTCTTACCGCAAGCAACAACCCCCAGCATGAGGGCTGTTGCAGACATTAGACCGAATAAACTCTTTTTAAATCGTAATTTATTCATGTATAATAGTTTAAGACTTTAATCATCCCAACCATAATTCTGGCCAAGATTAGGATTCTTTGTCAAGGCTGTCGATGGAATAGGACGGACATAATCCCTGTCATTCCACTCAAGCTTGTAATTGTAAATAAGATATCCATGATCGCCCTCAGAGAGAGTCAAGTTCTGGTCTGCGGTTGAGGTACCTGTTTTATAAGCAAACTGAGAAACTTTAGATGCATTGAACTTATACGTTTCACCATTGAACTGGATGCCGTTCTTATACTCATCGGCGGTCACGTAGATACCCATCCAACCACTATTGTCTGTACCACGATCCACAATCAGATTCTGGCAAGCCCAACGGCTGAGATCCGAAGCGCGGAGGTTCTCACAGATCAACTCTGTAACCCTCTCTCTTCTTATCTCCAGCATGGTGTTTGAGAGAGCTGGATCACCATAGTATGACTTCAGCCAGGCATCCTCGACATAACCGGCGGATGCAGGATAAATATTCTTGACACCTGCGCGCTTGCGAAGCTCTCCGACGGTCTCATTCCAGATGGTCTCATCAATCTGACCGAGCTCAGCCTTGGCCTCGGCGTAGTTCAAAAGAACCTCCGCGTAACGCAGGATAGGAATATCATTATCATTCCTTCCTTTAGAATAATTCTCCTCCTTTTCCTGACTCCATTTCCTGAACTGATACCCGCTGAATGTATATGTAAAGTTCAGTTTCTTTGGGACGGATTCCCCTGCTAACGTCGTGTACAAGTGTCCCGGGCCGTGAACAGTGTTGAAAAGACGCCAATCCTTATTGTCAAACTCCTTCGTCACAGACACATCCGGCTTTGCCGGTGTTCCGTCAAGGTTAAGGAACATACGCACAAGGTTCTTGGTAGGGGCGGCCTTCTGATCGTACGTACTTGAGTTCACAACCCAAGTAAGCTCGTTATACACGTTAAGGTCACCACCTTCATATTCCACGGTCCAGATGGCCTCTTTGGACTTGCCGAAATCAGTGCTCCTCCAAATGTTGTCATACAAGGAAGCGACCTCCTTACCATCGGCAACCGAGACAGGTGATCCGGTAACAAGAGAGAACTCCTTGGAATCAATCACAGACTTGGCGGCTGTGGCGGCGGCGTTGAAGAAATCATCAGAAGACTCATACTGTCCTGACCATGCGTTGTTTGTAGCCGGGTTCACCGTATGGTACTTACGGAAAGAGCCCTCATACAGGCAGACTCTTGACATGAATGCCAATGCGACATATTTGTTGATCACGCCACTGTAAGTCTTCAGATCGGCGGACATGTTCTCGCTTGCGAATTTCAAATCCTCCAGAACATTGTGCATTACAAGCTCACGGTCATCCCTGCCGGCGGTAAGGATAGGATCATCAACATTCACGACATGATCAATCCACGGAACATTGCTGAAAGTCTTCACTTTCGAGAAGTAGAAATAGGCTCTCCAGAACCGGGCGACACCAAGATAATGATTGGCGACCTCATCCTTAAAGAGACTTCTGTTCTTTTCAATGCCTTCGATCATCTTGTTGACCCTGCGGATGCCTTTCCAGTCCCCTACAGCCCAACCGGTCTGCTTTACAGAGTTCCAAATGCCGGGACGATAAAAATCCGTCGAGGTCTGGGTGCAGATGAGATCCGTATAATTATCACCCTTGCCGACAGTCTCTCCGCTTGGGCGATATGCCTCAATCAGTCCGTTGGAATATATCTCCAAATCACTTTCTGTCCTGAAGAAATTCTCGGCTGATATTTTATTGACCGGATCAGCTGTGAGAAAATCCTGACATGAAGACAACGCGAGAACAGACGCGGCTCCCAAAAGTAATTTAACTGCTATACTTGATTTCATATTAAAATTCATTAGAGTTTATCTTCCTTCAAATTAGAAAGTAATGTTCAGACCGAAGGTGTATGTCTTGAGCATAGGATAGGTATATCCCTGTCCCACACCGCTAAGACCTCCAACATTGTCACCGAAGTCAGAATCACCGAAACCAAGGGTCTCAGGGTCAAACATCTTGGTATGCTTGTAAATCGGAGAGAAAGTCAGCAGATTCTCACCGGAGAAGTAAACCTTAAGCTTCTCGACGCGGATCTTCTTGGTAAGCTTGCTTGGGAAAGTATAGTCCACAGTGAGGTTCTTAAGTCTTACATAAGCGGCATTCTGCATGTAGTAGTCATTCTCGAACGTAAGAGGGCCGTCATTTCTGTTCGCGGCGTATGCCACCTGACGTGTGAAGTAAGGCTTGCTTGCGGCGTTGGTGACCACCCAGTTGGAAGTAGAGTAATCAACTTCCACAGCGTCCTGAGTATGAATCTTCGGCAGATAGCCATAAGGACGGTTGTACATTCCCCAGAAGAATCCGGACTCGCAGCTTGGATACCAGTCACGCTTGCCTACGCCTTGCAGGAAGACACTGACGCCGATTCCGTTCCAGTTGGCGCCAAGGTTGATACCAAAATAATAGCGTGGGCTCTGGTTGCCGATGCGCTCAAGGTCGCCATGGTCATCAAGAGTACCTTTGCCGTAGTCAATCTTTCCGTCACCGTTGATGTCTATGAATTTAAGGTCTCCGGCATACGCCCTGAAGTTGGATCCGTTCTTGTGGAATTTATCGGTCGCCCAGTTGTTGGCCTCCTCATTGCTGAGGAAGTACCCGTCGGTCCTGAATCCCCAGATCTCACCAAGTTCCTTACCCTCATAGTAGTTGAGGATGTCACCGTTGATGTTATAGTACTTCTTCACCCAAGTGCGTGAATCCCAGACACTGGCCTTGATGTTATAATTGAAATCCTTACCGGCGAGTTTGAACGAGTCTCTCCAGCCGATCGTGGCTTCCCAACCCTTTGTCTGGATAGCGCCGTAGTTACCCTTAGGGGTGGAATCACCAAGCACCTCAGGAAGATCCGGACCCTGAATGAACATATCCTTGACATCACGCACATAGTAGTCAGCCGAGATCGAGAGACGGCTCTTCAGGAAATCAGCGTCAAGTCCCACGTCATAAGTGGTGACAGTCTCCCAGGTAAGGTTGTCAGGAATGATCGCGGCGGCCGTTGTGTAAGGAACTTTTTCCCCGTTGATGAGTTTTGTGGATTTTGACACACCCATAAGCTCCAGGAATGAGTAAGGGTCGATGGTCGCGTTACCGAGGGAACCCACATTGGCGCGGAGTTTAAAGTTGTTCATCCAAGACTTGGCCCATTTCATCCAAGGCTCCTCGGACAGTCTCCAACCTACGGACGCTGAAGGGAAGAAACCCCATTGTGAATATGAAGGGAACAATGAGGAACCATCGTAACGTGCGGCCACCTCGACAATATACCTGTTGAGAAGAGTGTAGTTCACACGCCCGAAGAAACCGACCATGCTCTTGTCGTGACCACGATCCTCCACACCATACTCGTCAGACGCCATAAGTTCAAATGAAGGGATGGAAGGATACAGAAGGTCTTTTCTGGTAAGATACAAACGGCGATAGTTCGTCTTCTCAAGATTCCATCCAGCCACGATATTCAAATCATGGTTGTCACCAAGTTTCGGAGTGTATGTCCCGACGATGTTTGAGGAGATGTAATCAGTGTTGAAACGCCAGTCTGACTTATAAGAGGAGCTATTGTAAGTCTCCAAAGCACCTGGGGCACTATAACCACTCTGGATGCAAGAGACTCTTGCCTGAGTGGAACGGATGGCTTTGTAAGTAAAGTCGCCTGTGAATTTCAGGACGTTCTTGATCGGCTCGAAATCAAGAGTGGTGGATGTGATAATATCCAGTTTGTTATTTTCCTGATAAGTATTACCGTCTTCAAACGCACCGTACATACAAGAAGCGCCATAGAACGTAAGCGTACCGTCTTCATTAAATGCCGGATAGATTGGCTGTCCTCTATGCTCGAACTGGCGGAGAAGCGGCTGTGAACCACCTGACACCATCGGCTGGTGATATTTACGCTTGAACACCGAGGTGTTATTGGTCAATTTCAACCAATCAGTAATCTTTATGGAACCCTTGGCGCGAAGATTGAACTGGTTGAAGTCCTCATTGCCAAGCTTATAGATACCGTCCTGTCCATAATAACGCCCACTGATGGCATAGCTAACCTTCTCTGACGCGCCATTGATGCTGAGGTTATGGTTCTGTGTCATGTTCATGTCCTTGTAGAACATGTCAAGCCAGTTGGTGCTTCCATAGTAAGCATAGTTGCCGCCGAAACCGACATCCTTTCCGTCACCATAAATCTTACCGTAATTCTCATAGGTAGGATCAGTTTTACGACGACGGAACTCCTCATGATAAGCCTCAGAATAGGTATTGGACCTGTTATTGACATTACCAGGCAAAGAACCGGCGGAAGTCGGAGTGCGTTTGTCGTTCCTGAAGAACTCAACAAAGGTATCAAGCCACTGAAGGCCATCTGTGACAAGCTCGTCCTCCCACATGATGTTTCTTCTGTTCAATGAGACAGAGCCGTTGTAGTTCACGGAAATCTTGTCGGTCTTCGGAGCCTTGGTTGTCACAAGGATCACACCGAAAGCGCCTCTGGCACCATAAACGGCAGCGGAAGCGGCATCCTTGAGGACAGCGACAGTTTCGATGTCCTCTGGATTCACTGTAGTGAGGTCTCCCTCGACTCCGTCGATGAGGACAAGGGCGCTGCTGCCCTGGCCGATCGAGTGCTTCTGGTTGCCTGCGCTACCACCGACCTTTTTTCTGGACTGATATGAAGTGCCATTGCCACGGATGGTGATAGACCCTTGATGGGTAGGCTTACCGTCAGCCTGAACGATGTTCAACCCCGGGATCTGTCCCTGAAGAGACCTTGTCACATTGGAGTTGGTCCTGCCTTCAAGTTCCTCACCCGACAGGTTCTCGACGGCTCCCACCAACTGAGTCTTCTTGAGAGTACCATAACCGACCACAACAGTCGCGTCAAGCATCTGGGTGTCTTCCTGAAGAAGGATGTCCAATTTTGTTCTCTTGCTGACATTAACCTCTACAGTCTTATAACCGAAAAGCTGGCATACAAGGACAGCGTTGGCGTCAGCCTTGAGGGTGTACGCTCCGTTCGCATCAGTCGATGTACCCACAGATGTGCCCTTAACCATTACAACCGCCCCCGGAACAGGCTCATTGGTAGCGGCCTCTTTGACAAAACCTGATACAGTGAGTTTCTGAGCAAACACTTCAGATGGCACCAGAAACAAAAGAATCGCCATAACGGTCGTCATCAAACCTTTCGTAAGCAATAACAATTGTCTACTCTTCCCCTTTTCGGGAGAAGAACTGGTTATTATGTGATTCATTTCAATCGTAATAAATTTTCAATAAAAATAATTACCAGAACCTATAGCAAGGTTCAAGATTCTGCGGCAAACTGAAATCCTTGGTTATTATTTCTAATGGTTTACAAGGTTATTATGGTTCTTTATCCTCGCATCAATGTTTTTAATTAATGAATATTTAGTACTATTAAACTTCAATGATTTTGTTAAAGCGCCCCTTTAGCAAAAAAACTATTTGTATTTCACAAACGTGGCCTTTTCGTCCAAAAATTTCTTCACCTCGATGGCCCTGTCGCAGCACAGATACTCCGCACCGAGATACACGCCCAGCATGATGTCCTCAGGAGTCCTTGAAGGCCAAAGGGAAACGGCCAGACCGGCTTCCTTTGCCTTTTTCACCATGGAGCGCGTAGTACCATTCATGTTGCACCCGATCCGCTTGATTCCCATAGCCTCCGCCATCTGGATGGTCTCATCACAAACCGGCTTGCTGAAAATCATGAGCATGTCAGCGTCCGGATGAAGTTTTCTCATCATATTCAAGGCATCTCTGCTGCTGGATGTGAACAGATAAGTGGAATGCTCCGGCTTCTTGGACATGACCGCCTTGTAGAGTTTGTCGCAATACTCGCGAAGGCGATCCTCCGGATAACTTGATGTCGGGCTGACCTTCATTTCAAACTCAACGTAGAGGCCATCCTTGTCCGAAAGGAAGCCCACAAGCTCATCAAGGAAAAGAATCTTGTTGCCCTGGAATGTTGTCAACTTGCGGATCTCATCAGATGTCATCGACTCGACCGCGCCGGTGCACGGAGTCAATCTGGCGAACGTCTCATCGTGGTTCACAACAAGCTGTCCGTCCTTGCTCATTCTGATGTCGGTCTCAAAGCCCCTTATTCCTTGTTCATAGCAAGCCTTGAATGCCGGGAGCGTGTTCTCATCATACTCGAAACGGCTGGCGCGATGAGCGAAAAACTGTACGGCCTGAGACTGTGCGGACAAGTCCACCGCCCACACAGACAGCACAATAACAAATAAAAACCTTAATACCTTACTCATAACTTGACATATATAAGTTCGCATATACCATGATACCCTACCGGGTAACCTTCCACAGCGAATTTCAGACTTACGACTAAAAACGATTGAAAGGATTCACAAAAGTACAAAAAAAATCAGTCTCCTCCTTGCATTTTTCATTTAACTTGAATATCTTTGTCTCAGGCAAACTGAAATAAAGTTCACTTTCGAGTGACATCTTACATCTTTCTGATGGTTGTTAAGGGTGCTTAAGAAGCATAGCCTTAATTTTAGTATTTACAGTTTCCAACTAACAATCACTAAAGAAAATATGAAATCCATTAAAGCCCTCGCGGCCGTAGCCTTGGCATCTTCTCTTTTTATAGGATGTGAAGAAGAAGAGCACTTTGGCATAGACTCATCCAAACCGGCACCGAAGGAATTCACTTATGATGAAGACAATTCATCGGAAACATCCATTTCAGTCTACTGGGACGACGCCAGCATGATTGAGGCTGGAGCGACCAGCGCGACCGTCCAGCTTACCACTGAACTCAACAACGGCGACAATTACAACAACAGCGTCACCCACACCATCGTTTACAGCGACGAAAAGGTAAAGGTCAAAAACGCCACGACTTTCACAGGCCTGAAAAAGTTCAGCCAGTATTACATCAGAATCAGAGCCAACTATCCAAGATCCGTATTCTCTGACTGGGTATATATCGCTCAAGACAACGAGCCTGTCCAACTTGTTCTCGGCTACGGGTTCGTAAAGCCTGATTTTGTCGGCATTCCTAATCTTGCGGCGACTCCGCTTGCTGACGCCATTACTTTGAAATGGGACCCTTGCGTGAACGCTGTCAAATATGTCGTGGAATACAAACTCGCTTCCGCTTCTGACTGGACAACAATAGAGACAGAGGAGACAGCGCTTAAGATTTCAGACCTTACAGACAAGACAAAGTATAACGTGAGAGCCAAGTCTCTCAATAAGGACGGCAAGGAATCCGAATATTCCGAGACTCTTGACATCACCACACTTGAAAAGGCTGCATTCCCTAAGGACATAGCGACAGCCGATGAGTTCGTCAAACTCTTTAACGGAAAGGAACTAACCACAGCTGATGCCACGAGTGTTGTCAACCTGACCGCAGACATCGACCTTACGGGGAAGACAATCCCGACTTGCGCGACATTCCCTGGAATCTTCAACGGTAACAACCACAGCATCAAGAACTGGAAGGGAACCGCTCCTTTGTTCACTGAAGTCGGCACCGTCAAGGATCTTGTCATTGACGCGTCATGCTCGTTCGTTCCGACGGCTTCCGAATTCGGAATCATTGCCATAAGGAACAAGGGTGAGCTCACCAACGTGACAAACAAGGCGAACATCACAATGAGCGCCGACGCCTTTGACGACCCCGTCATCTGTGGAGCCCTTGTCGCTGAAGGTCTGGCCGACATCACCGATTGCCACAACACCGGCAACATCACAGTGACAGCTCAGACATCAATGAAGGGTGCGGCCGTCGCCGGCATCGCCGGATATCTCAAGGCGACAATGAAAGACTGCTCAAACGAAGGGACGATAAGTGCCTCATGCGCCTTTGTCAACGGCGCTTCGACTATTGTCGATGTGAAGAACTGCGCACCTTCAGTAGGCGGTCTTGTCGCTTACGGCGGCAATGATGAAAACGGACAGTTCGCTGTGACGAATTGCGTGAACAAAGGCAAGGTATCTCTTGTGAACACATCTATTGACTCAGTAACGGGAAACGTGAAGAGACAGGATGTCGGAGGTATTGCCGGAGCGTCCAACGGTGACATCACTAATTGTCACAACTACGGCGAGGTTTACGCGAAACTTGCTTCCAGCAATGGTTCTGCCATGTCCGGAAATGAGGCGATTGTTCTAGCAGGTGGCATCACAGGAGGAGATTACTTCGCCGTGGGACAGATCAAGTCGAACATCACGGGCTGTACCAACGAAGGTCCGATCAACGTGTTCTCTGATGCGTCAAAGTCCAATTCAGCAGTAGGCGGAATCGTGGGCTGGCCAGGAAAAGAGGCTAAGCAAAGCACATGCACGAAAGACTGTGTCAACAAGGGTGACATTACCATTAGCGGAACTGTTAAGGTTCGCGCAGGTGGAGTTCAGGGAGGTACCGGCAACATGGACAACTGTACAAACGAAGGTGAGATCATCTTCGAATCCGGCGACAAGGCCAGCGTTATCGGCAGCCTCTGCGGTTTCCACTCTCAAGGCAACACCATAGAGACCTGCAAGGCTTTCGGAAAAGTGACCGCCATGGCAACTGTTGATGGCATCGGAGGCCTTATCGGAAACATCGGAAACGCCGCTCACAACACAGGAAACGGTTGTGTCGTGGATTGCGTGATTTCCGGCGGAGCCGAGGCCACAAGAGGTCTTGTGATTGGTAAATTCAACGGTAAGACGAAGAACATCACTCTTGGAGAGACCAGCCCGATCAAAGTATCCGGATCTGTTGAAGGGACCAAGATTGACGCCGGCAACTTCGCTAATTTTGTACATGGAACCACAAACTACACAGAGGGTGTACATGTAATCAACGCTGTCTTCGGCAAATAATCCGAACACGCTGATATTCACAAGGGGGATGGCCAACTCTGGTCATTCCCTTTTCTTTTTGCCATCAACACTGGTTGTGGTGTCCGCCTACCGTGCGTAAGCATTCGATAAAGTACGACTGTCAGTTTGATTAAGTGGCATATAACTTTGCACCACTAATACTAACTGACATGCATACACGCGAACAAATCGAAGAGATCCAGGGCGAGGCCCGGGAGAAAGGGACAGCA
>ENA-OYWJ01000094-OYWJ01000094.1-human-gut-metagenome-genome-assembly--contig:-NODE-94-length-45251-cov-28.922648_pt1 | contig 45251 bp, 37 predicted proteins | sample MGYA00244169_ERZ653395 | MGnify/ENA primary metagenome ERZ653395 (study PRJEB26926, sample SAMN06165120) | human gut metagenome | biome: ENVO:00009003; feature: ENVO:2100002; material: ENVO:00002003...
GATCATGCCTAGTCTCGTGGGCTCGGAGATGTGTATAAGAGACAGCTCATATACTATTGCTAAATCCTCCAGCAACCTTAGAGTATTTACTCCCCTCTCTTTTGGAGAGGGGCAGGGGGTGAGGTTGTTTTTTTTATACCCTCATTTTCACCGTTTTCTCTTTCTTATCCTCCGTTGCTACCTTTATTATATATAGTCCCGTAGCCACTTGCTTTTGCCATGATGTGGCATTAATGCCTGAGGCAAAAGTCAGAAGTTTACCATCGATGGTGTAGATTCTCACAGAGGCAAGATTGCTTGCGAGCGAGCTTACCGTGATAGTGCCACTCTGAGGCGAGAAGCAGCGTATGGTGTTTTCCTCGCTGTCATTCTCGATGTTGTATATTGCCGTAGTGATATAATATCTGCCATGCTCGTTGGCTTCAATCTCTATAGCATGGTCGGCTGGGGTATAGGTGCCTGTCTTGGCGTCGAGAATATAGAGTGGGGCGTCGAGAAACCTGTTTGCCTCCAACTCCACAGCCACCATCTTCTTTTCCTTTGCTATCACTCCAAAAGGCAAGATGCCAATCTTTGGCAAAGCGTTGAGCGCAGCAGCCTGAGTTCCAGCTATGGTGTACACCTGCGGAATATCCTCCAGCTCTGTGTTGTTGAGCAATTCTATATCCTCATCGTCGTTGAAGTCGTCATCGGCATCATCCTTCACCACCACCTTTGCCATAGCCATTCGTTTACCATTCTCTACCACATTGATGCTCATCTTCGCTGGTGTCTCAGATATTGCAGAACCACCCGATGTCCAGCGGTCTGTAGTCATCATCAATGTAAAGTAAGCTTGGCTCACCGTTGCGCCTTCCTTCACCTTCACAAAGAATCCCTGCATAGGTTCGATTATATAGTCATCTTTGCGGTTGTATGTTCCCTCAGGTATGATATGTGCATTCAGCACTCCATTATCCAGCGTCCACACTTTGCGCTCAAAACTTGGATTTCCGTTCAAGAAACGATACATACTAAGCGAAGCAGTATAAGGGTTGCCCACTATGTAGTATAGGTTGTTGCTATGAGTGTTGGCTGTGAGCGGCTGAGAGATTTCGCCCAGCAAACTTGGCTCATTAGAGTATGGCACATTTAGCATATACTTTTCAGGCTTTGGCACAGAATCCTTCAAGTCAGAAAACCCTCCATCTGGTTTGAAGTATTTATATTCCTCATCCTCCTTAGGCAGACGGAATAGCCATTTTGCCGACAGGGTTTTATATTGGTCGCCAGCCTTTAGAGCAAAGCCCTTGCCTTCAGAATAATTCTCGTCCAGCTTATTGTATACATGGCTCCAATATAGCGACTCTACATTCATCGAAGCATCCGATATGCTTTCTATGCTGATGTTATTGCCATCAAAATCGTGAACCTTATATTGAATTCCGCCATCCACTATCTGCGTTTCGTTGCTATCCCAATTGCGCTGATACACTGGGGCTGCCACGCGATTATCAGAAGTCTTATCAAAGTTCATTGCCGAGAAAGCAGTCTTCGATTCTTCCCTGCCTGTTGTTAGTGGCACAAAAAAGTCGCCAGCATAAATATTCTTCATTGGTGTCGATACGAGATTCCATTTGTTGCTCTCCACTTCCTTCTCCACGAAAGCCTTATTATATATAAGGTATGGCTGATTGAGCAGCTCAGCTTGTGCCTTGAAGAATATCTGGTCGCAGAGATTACCATGGAAAGTCTCACACTTAAACGTTCCGTTGCCGTCTGTAGAATGGTCGTCAGGGTCGGCAGTATTGTCGTTCCATGTCACCACAAAGTCGTATGCAATACCCGATGTAGCCTCCTCGCCCTTAAAGTTTGTCAACTTCGTAGCGATATCGTTACTCACACGATAAACGATATTGCCAAGTCCTGGATATACCAACTTGTTTTCAGGTATAACAACCTTCGAGAATTTCATTGGCGTATAAGCCTGTTGTCTTGTCAAGCTGCTATTAGCTGTATTGTCATAAGTAGCCTCACCATAGTCTTCATAATTTTTGTCGTATAGCTCTGCTGCCGTAGATCTCTTCCAGTTCAGGTCGTTGTTCCAGTTGGCATTAAGCTTGTTTGCAACAGAAGGAAACCATGTAAGATACTCTGGCACCACCTTTAACGTTATGAACAAATCGCCAGGACATGCAGCTGTCGTAGTACTATTATGCAGTTCATACGAGAAGTTCAGCTCATACCAATATCCTTCATGCAGAATATCCAAGACATTATCATCAAACACCAGTCCCAATGTCTTTTTTCCTGATGCCAAAGTTTCTTCTTTCAACTTACCAACAATCTGTTTTGTTGAAGTGAAAGTAGGGTCGTTGCTGTCTGAGATAAATACCTTTTGATCATCAAGGAACTTAATCTCAATATTCTCGTCTTTTCCATTATTAAGTTCAACCACCGGCAATATCAGCATGCCATTATCCGCCTTCTTCAGCATCTCCCTTATTTGTGGCAAACCGATGCGCACGGCACGGTCGTCGGTAGGATAAGCCACTTTGTCGAAACCAAGAATAAGCTTCGGACCATCCTCCACAATACGAATAGTGAAGTACATAGGGTCTGAACATATTTCGTAAGTCACAGTTCCCTGCTTTATTGAAGTTGCAATAGGAACAGCCGCTATCTTGTATGTTCCCACCTGTTTAAACTTATACCCCGTAAGACTGTTGCTTACAGCAAGCACCAATGTTCCCTCGCCATCTACGCCCTTGATATATTTATCAAGTATGTCGTAGTCGGCAGGATTAGATGTTTGGAATGCTGCATTAAGAGAAGTCGCATCAGGAAACTTCAGGCGATAATTTCCTAATGCCTCCTGCAACCCCGAGATAGAAGAAAACTTATTGTCTGCGCCATCTGGAGTTCCCACAAACCAGTCAAACTTCACGTTATTAAGCAAGATAGAGCCACCGCCCACTTTGTCGGCAGTCTCAAGCTTTGCATTAATATCCACATCAGGTGTACTATTGCCGTCGCACGACACTCTCACCGTAGTAACCACACTTCCGTTGGCATCAGATATAACCACCTTCTGCTGCACAATGCTGAACGCATCGCTATATGATGAGCATTCATCAGTAAACTTTCCCCATTCATCGGGATTGCCATCAGCATCAGGATAAGCCACCGAAACATAGAACATCTTTCCCAAAGGCAAATCGAAGTGCCTGTTTTCAATCACCAATATTACATGTCCCTCAGGGTCTATCTCAAACGCCGAAGAAGAAGCATCATAGTTGGCAGGAATAGTTACCTCGCCATATTCGTCGGCAGTACCGTCGCCATTATAGTCGATGCCCGCAAACGGCTTGCCATCCATATCGGATATACGATAAAACAACTTCGACTCCTTGCCCACACCTGTTATAGCCTGCACATTTTCGTAGTGCGAAGTTATTTTAAGTGTAATCTCGTGGTTTGCTATGCTTCCGCTCTTAGCATCAGGACAAGCAGGCTGATTCTGCAGCACGTCCACCTTTGCATGCTGAATATATAGTCGAATATCGTCAATGGCATAGTCGGCACCATAAGTACTCGCACACATATTGTCGAGCACAATGCGGAAGTCGGAATAGTTTTCCACTCCCATATTCTTTCTCATCACTATTCGGCTATACACCTGAAACCAAGTACCTAACTGTCGTCCACCCTTTGTGTTAGAGGCAAAGTCGCCTGATGTGAATGATGTCAGCAGTCGCTGATGAGTCACCTTGTCGTTCTCATCCTTTATGATGCCATAGATTTTGAACAGCACCTGAGGTTGTACTGGAGCAGAAGAAGCTGTAAAGTCAGTAACAGCAGCCGAGAATATCAGACGTGCTCCCGAGCAAAGGTCAGCCTTAAAGTCGATCGAAGCTATCTGTCGGCTTTCGTCTGATGCATCCACATAGAGGAAATATCCATACTGCTTACCGTTAGTAATTGCATGTGTACGGTCATGGAGAACTGCGGAATTCCACCACGGGTACAACTTCTTTCCTGTAGTTGAAGTTACTGAATTGTCAGAAATACCAGCCAAGTTAGCACTCTTAAACAGTCCATATTCGCCATGTATTAAAGCCTTCCCATTAGGACAAGCATAGTCGCGCAGCTCTGGATATACAAAGCTATATGCACGTCTGTCCCATCTTGAGGCATAATGTGCCATATTGTTCTCTACTGTAGGAGCCACCATGGTAAGCTTGTCGTTATCGTCGTCAAACGATATAGGCTTTGTGACTTGCTTATAATGCGATTCAAAATAGGCAAGTGTACGCTCATTATCGCCATCATCTGTCAGCTGCTTCATCGTCTTGGGATAAGTATTCTGATATAGAATCTCAAAACTGGCTATTGGAGCTTTGATAGAGTTATTATTATAGTAGGCGTAAGCCACAAGATACACTATACTACCGAATGTAATATTTGGTGTCGTAGTAGGAGTACCATCTAAGTTTTTCCAACCATTTCCGTTATTCATTAATTCGTGCATGGAAGTGGAATCGTGCAATTGTACAGTACCACTTGATTTCAACACAGTATACTTTGTCTTTGTCTCGTCATAGGCAAGCCATACAAATCCATTGGCATTATATAGGGTGCTCTTGTCGTAGTCGGCTTGTTTTATGCTATGCGCTTCGTCCGAAGAGAGAAGATGCCTTTGTTTACCATCTTTTGGTTTTAGAGGATAAAAGAAATAATTGCTCGGCTTATAGTTTACACGTACCGACATTTTTGCATTAGCATCCTTTGCACCAAACACAATACGGCGGTTGTCCTCTATCGTCAAGTCAGAGTCTGCGGTGCGAAGGTCGGTAGCTGTTGTTTTTATAATATTCTCTGCCATAGCCTTTGCAGGGCGAATATGGAAGATATAGCGTATCTGCAATGTAGGCTCGTGGGTGAAGTATTGGTCTTTGCCACTTACCATAGGATCAAAGTCTGTATATTTGCTCACGTCGCATGCCACATCCTCACCTTTCCATGTAGCGTCATTGGCATCGGTAGGCGCAGTATACTTCACACCAACAGTATTACGGCTTGGACCATCAGGTTCGTCGTTTGTCTTATTTTTCCATGCAAACAATCCACGTGCTTTGTCGTTATTGTCATTGACCTCTTTCAAGTTTGTAGTGTTATATACAGAGAGTCGTGAATTAGCCATGTCTGTATTATAGTCGTACCATCTGATGTAGCCTTTAGGCTCGTAGTCTTTCTTGCTTTCTGTGGTATAATTTTCAAACGGCAATGGTAAATCTATCTCACTACCTCCCGTTACATAGTAAGTATACTCATACTCATGCACCTGCTGCATCTCTATACCATATGGATTTCTGATATACGGCATGTCATTCACGCCTTTATAATGCGCAAACACACTCTGGGCACTAACACTTGTGCTGACACAACATGCCAACACCGCTATCAAGCATACATATATATATCTAAACCTCTTTATCATATTATTTCAAGCAGATTTATTCTTTTATTATTTCCACTCTGTACGGAATGTCATACCCCAAATTCTTTATGCCTATCAGTAGCTGGTGAATGGCATAGCCATTGCGATTGCCCACTACGCCCTCTATGGTCTTTCGTGATGGCACAGCCACAGGCATGCGGTCGTAAATACATACTCCCTCAGCACCATCTGGCACCATCTTCTGCGTTTGCCATTCCTTAAACAACCATCCGTATGCGCTATCGGTACCCGGAGTCATCTCTACGCCATCGCTTAAGCGCACAACATAAGGGATAAGATGAAACTCGCCATAGCTCTTAAATCTTATGGTCAGCTTCTCGTCGTTTTGCTCCACTTCGGGCAATACGCCAATAGCTGTAAACTGCTCCACCTTAAATCTCACTCTATAGTTGTTTAGCTTTATAGGCATCTCCAAATAGTCGTTGCGTGATATGGTGTTCCATTTTAATAGTGCTGCACGTAGGTTCATCGTGGTATGGTCGGTCTTTACGCTCACTACAAAATAGCTTGGATTCTCTGCTACCGACTCGTTCACATAGAATGATATTATCTTCGGATTCGTAGTCTTTGCCTCCACCACCACCTCAGGGTTGAGATTTATCACGTAGTCCTCCTTCGATGCCGATGGATTTAGATTTGGCTCCACGGCTGTGCCATTATCCCTACCAGGCAGCAGATACAGATTGTTTGCCTCGTTCTTGGTAATATCTGTTATCGACACACTCCTCAACTTTATTTCGTTTGGCGTGTCGTTTGTTATCTTCAGCTTCACCTTAGCCACCATTCTTATCACTTCGAGATTTAGGTCGGCAGTAGTCTTCTTTATCTCTATGGTCTGCTTATTGCTCATAGGTATTCCGTTCGGAAAGTCGGCTGCCGTAAGCACATTGCCTTTCACGCTATATAGCTTGCTGTCGAAACCTGTAGGTAGAGGAGTAATGGTTGTGGAATAGTCTATTTTCGAGTCTATTCCCACATCCTCCGGCTTTATGTTGGCAAACGAATAAAAAGTAGTCTCGCCTGGCTGTATTTTTGCCGTAAGCGTTCCAACCCAGCTTTTCTCCTCAGTATAGTCTTCGCTAACAAGCAGATTCTTGATAATGCCGTTCTGCACGATAATGACGAAGCAATTTTTCATCATCTCTCCCTTGTCGCTATTGTCGTCGGTCCATTCCAGCTCTCCGCTGCCTCGTGACAAAGCTCCGCCTGCAGATGCAGAAATATTTATGCGCACGCTCACAGGCTTGTTCTCCTCTGCCGACTCTTCATTAGTGTCAGCCGAGCAGCAGCAAAGCATCAAATTTGCTATGAGTGTCAATATCGAAAGCGAAATATTCTTCATATTCTTTACATTATTATATCTTCGTCGTATACGCGCTTATTCCATTTCCTTACATGCAGGCTAACAATGATTTTTCCGTCCTCTTTGTATATCAGGAATGTATAGTAGTGGTTGCGCTGAATATCGTATGGTGTGCCTGTAGGCTTGCCGTCGGTGTCATAATTGCGAAACTCCAGGGTGTAAGTGCCTTCGTGCTTACCATTTCTGTTCAGGTCTACGGTTATTGTCGATGGCGTAGCCCCAGTGCTGGTATTGTCGTATTCTGGTATGTATGTTGCTTTTCCATCCGTCAATCCTATGCTTGCCGCTCGGCTTTCAAGTACGTTTAGCGAATTGTCGAAGCGTATGTCCTGAGTCTTATTTGCCGATTGATAGTTCTTTGGCAAACAATATCCTTGAGTGTTATAGTTGTTGATGTGCATGCTACCTATGGAATATCCATACGATGCCATATCCGAGCGCATCTCCACTCTCACCTTCGCCATCGCCCTGAGCAAATATATCTGCTCTGTCATGTCTGTTTGTGTGCCTAATGTAAGTGCTGGCAGCGCTGCCACACCCCACATAGGTATATATTTCCTTGTCTCAGTATCTATGTTGTATGTCAAGTCGGGTAGGTGAGTGATTGTACTTAGTTTCGCAGCATTGCAGTTAGCCACAATCATTATCTTCTTAGCCTTTGCAATATCGTCTTTAGCGTTCTTCCACACTCCAGTTATTGCATATTTAGTGCCCGAAGGGTCGCTCATTGGCGTCACCGTTATAGTCTCCACATCTCCAATGATGTTGCCCATACCGTCGCAAATGGCTATACGTAAGTCGTCGGTGTTAATCATATTCTCATCTTCTATGCCTGGTTGCTTAGGGTCATAGTTGTCCCACCCCTCGTTTGCGGCACGTGTAGATGTAGCGTCGGCAACCATCATTGTGAAGGCGACGCGCACATCGTTCTTGGCGATAGCGCCTACGCCATCGTCGTCCGAACATGCCGTCATTGCCACACACAGCAATGGCACAATAGTTCTAATTATAATATTTTTAATATGATAAAACATCAAGTATCGATATCTTTTTTTATGATAACAAGTATCGCGTTTTCTACATTCCTACATGTCTACATTCTGCAACACCACTCTCCATGAGTTAACGAATATCGAGGTGCTAAGCCAGTTCATGCCGTCGTCTACAAAGAATACGAAGCTATATTCGTCTTGGCGGTCCAAATAGTCTTGGTCGGTCATATCCTTGTTGTAGTTGCCCTTAACGAGCAGCGCATAGTCTACGAGCGGAATGTTGAACACCAGTTTTCCATTTTCGTTGTTATAAACCTTTAGTCGTGGGTTTTTGTTTGCAAACAGTCTGTTCACAGTCATCTCAGCCACCACAGCCGACACCTGTGTCTCGCTCTCTTCTTTGCCCACAATGCCGTCGTATTGCGACCATGGGCAATAAGTTATCGAGTCTTCTTTTATATTGTCGTTATAGCAATCAAGCCATGAGTTGTCGTCGTCAATCTCGAAGCTGAAGTCGCTTGCTTTCAACTTTTTGCCCGAGGCATTCTGTATCACCACTTTTATGTTGTTGGTATTCTTAGTCAGCGGCATGGTGAATGTCTTCACCCCGTAGTCGTCCATTCTCAGGTCTACGTTTCCCATCATACCGTGATACAGAGCGTTAAGGTCGTGGTCCACCTTTCTTCCGTCTCTGTTTATCTTGCAGTCCAGGTTTTCAATGCCCTCTTCTGCCTTTCCTTTAGTTGAATATTTGTATGATCCGTCATACACGTTTTCGCCCTCTGCCCATACTTGTAGCGAGTATACGCATGGCTTTATGTCGAGAGTAATGTATCCTCCTGCAGCCTCGATGTCGCTTACGGCTTCCGTTTTGGCGAAAACCATTTCTCCGTTCTTGTTGTAAGCATGCAGCGATAGAGTCTTCACCTGTGAGCTGAAGGCATCGGCAAATTTCATATTCTTGTCGTATTTGAACTTCAGCTTTAGTTCTTGCTTACATCCGCCCAAGTCTTCGTGCATCATCGAGCACGAGCCTGCGATGACGGGCAATAGCATAGCCATGGATGCTACTTTCATTTTGTTCAATATATACGTCAAGTTTGTCATGATTCGTTGTTTTGTGTGAGAATTATATAGGAGGTACGGCTCCCCCTCCTTTGTGTGAGAGCCATACCGCCTAAAAAAAGATTTGTTAGTATTTACTATTCGCCAAGGTTTACATCCTGTTTTACTATGCGCCACTGCAAAACCTGAACGCGGGCTGCAAGGTAGGTGTTATCGTATGTAGGCACAGTTGGGTCAATAACAAGTTCTGGGTTGTATACTGGTGTACCAAAGCCTTTGATACCTGTCAATGTAATCTTGTAGAAGTGGTTGCGCACAACACCATATTCGCCAAGTTCGCCTGCTTTTCCAAGGTGCTTGATTGGAACATAGTAGTAAGCTTTACCACCCTTTCTGATTTCTGCCTTAGCTGCCTCAATGGCTGCCAATACTGTAGATTTCGGAACCTCTGTGAAAGTAGGAGTGCTACCAGTTGTTGTCTTGGTGTAAAACTTCTTAGTACCTGCTTGGTCGGCTGCCAATGTCGGAGTTACGCGATATTGAACCATAGTGGCATCAGGATCTTTAAAGTCGATATCACTTGCTGAAAGCTGAGTATAATGTGTGGCATCAGTACTTGTGTAATACTGCGAGAATGTCGATGCCACATGCTTCTTCAAGTTATCAATACCAAGAAAATTCATACCATTATATCTGCAAATTTCAGCATTATGCCAGTTGTTCTCAGCGTCCTTGTATCTTAGTGTGGCTGCAACTAGCAACTTTGTCAGATTATTGGTATTCAAATTAGTAACTTTCTCTATAGGAGTGTTAGGCAATGTGTACAATTCGTCTTTAATCTTTGCCTTAAATTCCTCGTACTTATGATTAACAGGTTGGTTTCCATCAACACCAGTAGTAAATGCTACAGATCTTTCCCAGAAACTGCGGTGATAGTCGTATGTATTCCAAGTGCCAATACCTAAAGTTCCGTCTGTCCAACTTTTGTCTACCTGCTTTTCCACCTCAGCCTTGCCGTTCTCTTCAGCCAAGCCCCAGCCTTCGATAACAGCATAAACATCATAATCACCATATTTTCCAACAGCAGTTGTTGTACCATATTTGGTAGTTTCCCAGTTAGAACCATCGCCAACCTTAAAGGCATCTTTATCCACATCGGCAGTAACCTTAGCCACAACACGCTCTACATAGAGGTCTACAGGATTTAACTTTGCTTTATCTGCAGAAGTTGCAACATGACCTGCTACGAGAGATGCACAAACATCTGATCCTGCATTCACAAACACAGAGTTGCTCATCACGAAATCTGATACTTTACCTGCATCCGTTTTGTAGAATGTGCTACCTACAGCATTCTCACGAAGCTGAGACAATCTCATTGAACCATTATTCTCGAGAACTGCAGGGTCTACAGTCTGCGGATTAACAACTGCCACAATAGAAGCAGGAGCGGCTGCCTGAACACCATTGATTACGAGCACACTTTGCGTAATCTTCTCTACATGCGAAGGTGTGCCAGAAGTTTCTGTATCGTCATTAGGTGAAGCCTCAAGCCAGTTTACATTATCAGCACCCGATACACCCGTAACACCAGGAGCCTTTATAAGATATGGAGTGCCATCGTTGTTGAAGAAGTAGAAACGCACTTTTGTGATTTTGCTTTCCTCAGGTTTTCCATCCTCATAATCATTTGCACGTGTAGGCGTAGCACCCACATTAACGATATTCACCGCCAAATACTGTGGGTCGTTAACTCCAGTCGAACCGCCATTATTTGGATCGTCCGAACTACATGCGCTCATCATCAATGCTGCGCATGCCAAAGGGAATAATTTAAAAATCTTCATAATACTTAGTTTTTTATTGTTTATATATATGTTATTTAATCTCTTCGTATACTTTTCGTGCAGCCTTAGCCTCCTCGCTGTCGCCAGCCTTGTCAAGATAAGGCTTTGCACCCTCAGCATCGCCTGCGTTAAGTCGTGTGCAGGCTGCATTGAGGTTGGCTGTTGGGTCGTCGGGGAACATGCGCACCGCTATCTCCATCACCTCGCTAAACTCCTTTGAGCCAGGCTCGTAGGTCTGTGCCACCATAAACATCTCGTTTTGCGATAGCAACTGCGGACGAGTCTTTATCATCTGCTTCGCCTCGTCTACGTTGAATGGGCGAATCTTGTATTTTATGTGGTAGTTGCTATGACGCAAGGTTGGATAGCATGCAGCAAGCAGAAATTTGTATTCATCTGCATATTCAGCCTTTATTCGAGTCTCGCGCTCATCCTCCTTCAGCGATGTGTCGTTGGCTATGCTGAGTATCTGCTGCTTGTGCTCCATATTGCTCTCGGCAATAAATTTGCGCAATCCCTCCCAGTCTTCGGCAGTATGCGAAACGGTGAATATATTTTTGTCGAGTTTCACCATGCGCTGCACAAATTCCGTCAGCGTTTGCGCACGTCCTTGCGCCAAGCGGTCGTTGCTCTCGTATCTTCCTTCAGGCGATGCAAAACCATGAATATTTATGCCCACCACGGAGATATTCTTGTCAGCCGTGTTGGAGCATCAGAGAATACAGGTGCAAAAGGAAAGGTGTTGGGTGCAGGTTATGAACCTTACATCATGGCTTTCTTTATCGGCCTTTATGCAGGTAAGAAACTTCCATTATCAGAAGATTCCGATGATTTGAAGGTTTTGGGACAGCCTTTGCAATTTTGGGGCAATCTTGATTCGAAGAAAACTCGAAAAGCTTATCCTGCGTTGCGTTCTTATATATTTATGGCTCTCGTGGCAAAGACAGATATTGATTGGATTGCCTTGGATAAAGGTGATATAAAGACAAATACTGTAGTTTTACAATTGATAACTACAATGGAAGAGTATGCTAATTATGGCTTCTCTGTCATGGAGGATAAATTAAAGGAAGATAAGGGATATTTCTTTTCTCATCGTTCCTTCTTGGATATGTTTTTACAGTTAACCTCCAAAAAGGTTGATGAAGAACATGATGAAGAGGAGCCAGAAGAATTATAAAGTAATATAGAAAGGGAAAATATGGACTATGTAGAGGCTTTTGAAAATTTAAAGCCGAATGAGAAATATGGCCGTAAAACTCCACATAAGGCGGTTCTTTTGCTTACCATTATAGAAATGTGTGAAGCGGATGAGATTTATTCTAATGAAATTAGATATAATCAGCAGCTGATAGATACTTTTCATAAGGTATGGAAAAGAACCCTGCCTGATGATGATTCTTTATTTGTGGATGCGTATTTCCCATTTTGGACTATGCAAAATGAAGATTTTTGGCATCTTGTTCCCTATCGTGGCAAAGAAGAGAACTTGACTCTGCTGAAAGAAAGACAGGTTAGACCTTCTGAGAGTAAAATCAAGGAATGTGTTGATTACGTGGAACTTGATGAGGATCTGTTTTTCCTTATGACTTTACCGTCAGGACGTTCTTCTTTGAAGCGTGCTCTATTAGAGAACTATTCAGCTCTTACTGAAGAGAAAATAGGTGAATTGGCAACAAGTAAAGACAATGCCATAGATAAGTCTATAGAGGCTTTGGCGGAGTATCAAAAGATTTTGTCATCTGAAAATGAACCCAAACATAATCTTGTGGCAGAGTCGTGTGATGAGGAAAAGCAAAACCTTTTTTATGCTTTAGATGAAGATGTACAAATTCAATTAAACATAGAATACTATACTTTCCTCAAGGAACATAAGGCTGAGAGAGAAATGTTTAGATCATTATGTCCAACGGTCTTTGATTTATATGATAAAATCTCGACTCATACTGTAAAGCAGGAAGATATAACAAGTTCTTTGCTGTATCTTTATGAGAACTTCTTGATGGATTTAAAAATAAATCTTTTAGGGGTTGATAAAACGTTTAGTTTGATAGATTGCATAGAAAATGCTATCAACCAACTTGATGCTCATGAGCATCAAGAGGATGTGTTCAACTCGTCGAATATTGGAATAGAAGATGATACTGTAAAAATAGAAAACTCTTCTGGCGATTCAACGCTTTCTGATGATTCTGTATCTTCTGACGAGGACGAATCTTCTGCTGTGAATTGTAGAAGAAAGGATTTGCCATGGACTGAGAATGAAGAAGAATTACTTTTACTTTGTTATGAAAAAGGAAAAAGTATAGAGGATATTGCTAGTATTCTAGGGCGACCACAGAACTCAATTAAGTTGCGTCTCGCCAATTTAGGAAAGATAAAGTATGATTTTACACATAGTGAAAATACTGAAGGTTTTAAAAATACTGATTAGGATATTCTCTCTTCTGTTCTATTTCGTTGTTTTCTATTTCGCAAAATGGAGGAGGAGGGAAGGAATCTGCCATGGAGCTGAATGACGAGGTAAACCAAAAGGGCTATTCTGCGTTTGCACGTCTTCCCTAAAAGTTTATAGGGCAAACGATGTGTGCAACTAAAGGGTTATTTGCGGAAAGTGTTCATTGTGAATGAACGATTTTGCGAAAAGTGTTCATTGCGAATGAACGATTTGTTGGCAAAAACTTGTTGGTTATCATTTTTATATTTATCTTTGCAGAAGATAGGCTGCACTCGGCAATTTGTGAGTAAACTCACATTGCGCTCGTTGGCACTATCTTTGCAGAAGATAGGCTGCACTCGGCAATTTGTGAGTAAACTCACATTGCACTCGTTGGCACTATCTTTGTAAAAGATAAATAAATGTATATGAAAGATTTACTTAAGCAGATAATACTTGAGCAACAAGAGATACTGCATGCTCAGAATAAGCGTTATGTACAGCGATATATAGCTGACGAATGGCTTCAGACATCCGAAATTCTTATTATTTCGGGTATACGTCGTTGTGGCAAATCTGTATTGATGCAACAAATTAGGGACAGGCTTGTAGAAAAAGACTTTTTCTTCAATTTTGATGATGAACGTTTGGCTAATTTTAAACTTGATGATTTTCAGAAACTACAGGAGTGTTTTGTAGAGCTTTTTGGCGAGCAACATACGTATTATTTTGATGAGATACAAAATATAGAAGGGTGGGAGCGTTTTGTTCGTCGACTTTATAATGCGGGTAATAAGATTGTAATAACAGGATCTAATGCTCGTATGTTGAGTCGTGAACTTGGTACACATCTGACAGGTCGCTATCTTCAAGTTGAGATTTATCCATTCTCTTTTCAGGAATATTTAGCTATGAATGAAATTCCTGTTAATGCAAAGACATTGTATACTACAACTGGTCGTGCAACGATGGTTAAGAGTTTTGTTAAATACATGGAGTGTGGTGGTTTTCCAAAGTTTCTTCAGGATGGCTCCGTATCTTACCTTACGTCGTTGTATGAGAGTATTATTTATCGCGATATTCTTACTCGAAATGGGCTGACAAATGAAAAAGAAATGCTGGAGTTGATGTTCTATCTTGCGAGCAATGCGACAAAGCGAGTAACTTATTCTTCGCTTGGCAAGGTGGTTGGAATTCAACATCCTGACACTATAAAAAATTATCTTGAGTATATACAGCAAACGTATCTTATATTTCAATTGTTTAGATATGACCCTTCTGTAAAAAAACAGATGATGAGTCCAAAGAAGATATATTTTGTGGATAATGCCATTATTAAGCGTATAGGTTTTAATGCTACAGAAAACAATGGTGTGTTTCTTGAGAATCTTGTGTTTATAGAATTGAAACGTCGTGGTTGGGATGTATATTATTATGCTGATAAGAAAGAGTGTGATTTTATAGTTAGAAAAGGTTTACATATCTCTGATGCTTATCAGGTGACATTAAAAATGGATTCTCCACAAACTCGCGAACGAGAAATTGCTGGAGTGAGAGAAGCTATGCAAGCATATTCGCTATCTAAAGGATATATTCTCACTTTTGAGGGAAAGGAGACTATCAATTTTGATGATGGTACTATTGTTGAGGTGGTTCCTGTGTGGGAATGGATATTGCAATATAAGCCTCTATCATAATATGGCTATGATAACATCGACAAAACATAAAATAAGAGAGCATCCGTGGTGGGTGCTCTCTTTTGGTTTTATATTGCCATAGATATGGGGCGATGCGATTAGTTGCCACCTACGCAGGCATCCTGGAGAATCTCGGAGAGAGTGGGGTGGATGTGGACGGTAGAGGCGATGTCGTGGATGGTGGCATCGAACTGCATGTAGGCGGTGACCTCCTGGATGATGTCGGCAGAATGGGCACCATAGGCGGCACAGCCGAGAATCTTGCCCGAGGCATCGGCTACAAGCTTTGTCATGCCCTCAGGCTCGTCGATGGCAAGTGCTTTGCCGTTGGCACGATAGTAGCCCTTGAGGGTGTGGCAGTCGATGGACTGCTGCTTGGCTTGATCTTCGGTGGTGCCTACGCTGGCAGCTTCGGGATAGGTGAAGATGGCAGAAGGCATGATATCGAAGCGAATTTTGTCGGTCTTGCCAACGATGGTGTTGACGGCACGGAAGCCCATGAAGGTGGCTGCATGTGCCAACATCTGACGACCTGTGACGTCGCCTATGGCATAGATATGAGGCACGGAGGTGAGCATCTGGTCGTTGACGGTGATGCCTTTTGGGGTGTAGGCAACGCCTGCGGCTTCGAGGTTTAGACCTTCGGTGTTTGGCTGGCGACCGGTAGCCACGAGCACAGGACAGCCTGGGCACTCAAGGCGAGTTTCCTTGCCATGCTTGTTGGCTACGAACACCACCTCGGTGTCGGTGATGGCTTTGACGGCAGAATCCATGTAGAAGCTTACGCCCTGCTGTTTTTCTATCTGTTTGCGCAGACGCTTGGCGATGTCTTTGTCGAGCACAGGCAGACATTCTTTGAGATACTCGATGACGGTGACCTGGGTGCCGAAGCGAGAGAGGATGGAGGCAAACTCCATGCCTATGACGCCTGCGCCAATGATGACTATCTGGGCTGGCAACGACTGGAAGTCGAGTGCCTGGGTAGAGGTGATGACGCGAGGATTGGTGATGCCGTCGACGGGTGGCAGCTTGGCGCTTGAGCCTGTGGCTATGATGATGTCGTCGGCTTCATAGTCGGTGCCATCGACGCTGACGGTATGGGCATTCTTGAACTGCGCCATGCCTCGCACGAAGGTGATGCCTGGAGCTGAAAGCAATTGTTCGATGCCTTGGCGTAACTGCGATGTTACCAACTGCTTACGCTCTATGGCTGCAGCAAAGTTGGAAGCGTTGGCTTCGGCATCGTGGGCAAGACACTTGGTGGGTATGCAACCCGAATTGAGGCATGTGCCACCAGCTTCGCCACCCTCGATGATGACGACCTGTTTGCCCTGCTGAGCAGCGTAGCTGGCGGAACGATAACCGCCAGGACCGCTGCCTATGATAATGATATCTGTCTTCATGCTATTGCTGTGAGAGTTGCTTATAGGTGAGGATAGGGTTCTTGGCTGCCTGCACATCGTCGATGCGGGTGATAGGAGCATTGCTTGGTGCCGACTTCACGAGGTCAGGATTTTCGGCAGCCTCGGTGGCGATGGTGCGCATCACCTGGATGAAGCCGTCGATGGTTTCCTTGCTCTCGTTTTCGGTTGGCTCTATCATCATAGCCTCGTGGAAGAGCAATGGGAAATAGATGGTTGGAGCATGGTAGCCATAGTCGAGTAGGCGCTTGGCTACGTCCATGGTGTTGACGCCGGTAGACTTGTCTTTAAGACCGTTGAAGACAAACTCGTGCATGCACAAGCCAGGGATAGGAAGCTCGTAGACATCCTTGAGGCACTCCTTGATGTAGTTGGCATTGAGAGTGGCAAAAGGACCCACCATCTTGATATTCTCGCGACCGAGGGTTAGGATGTAGGTGAGGGCACGAAGCTCTACGCCAAAGTTGCCATGATAAGGGTTGACCTGTGGGAAGAAAGCCTCGAGACCTTGGCGAACGCCAACAGGACCACTACCAGGACCGCCTCCGCCATGAGGGGTGGAGAAGGTTTTGTGGAGATTGATGTGCATGACATCGAAGCCCATATCGCCCGGACGACATACGCCAAGCATAGGGTTGAGGTTGGCGCCATCGTAGTACATGAGTGCGCCACAATCGTGGACGAGCTTGGCAATCTCCGGTATCTCGCGCTCGAAGAGTCCGAGGGTGTTTGGGTTGGTCATCATCATGGCAGCCACGCTGTCGTCGAGCAAGCCCTTGAGGTCGTCGACATCCACCATGCCATTGGCGGTGCTCTTGACCTCGACAATCTCTAATCCGCAAACGGCGGCAGAGGCAGGGTTGGTGCCATGAGCAGAGTCGGGCACGATGACCTTGGTGCGCTTGGTTTCGCCATTAGCCTCGTGGTAGGCACGGATAATCATCAAGCCCGTGAGCTCGCCATGAGCGCCAGCACAAGGCTTGAGGGTGAAATCGTGGAGACCGGTGAGGGCTGACAGGCAATGGCGCAGAGTGTCGTGGACGGCTGTGGCGCCCTTTACGGTGTCGGCAGGCTGCAGAGGGTGGAGATTGGTGAAGCCAGGCATATTGGCCACCTCTTCGTTAATCTTGGGGTTATACTTCATGGTGCAGCTGCCAAGAGGGTAGAAACCATTTTCTACGCCAAAGTTGTTGCCGCTATGATTGGTGTAGTGGCGAACCACGGTGAGCTCGTCGACCTCAGGCAATTCAGCCTTGTGGGCACGGCGGAGAGCTGCAGGAATATCATAATGCTGGAAACCGTTTTGAGGAAGCGAATAAGCACATCTTCCTTCCTTAGACAGTTCGAAAATCAGTTTGTCGTATATCTTGTTATTCATGGCAGATGCTTATTAGTTGGTCAATTTCTTCCTTAGTACGTTTCTCGGTAACGGCTATCATCAATGTGTGGTCGTCGATGCGTATGCCGCCAAAGATGCCGCGGGCAACGAGCTTGGCGAGCAGGGCATCGAGATTGCCAGAATAGCTGACGCAGAACTCATTGAAGAATGGCTTGTCGAAGGTGAGCTTGAAGCGAGAGTCTTCGCATAGCTTGGCAGCGAGATAGTGGGCACCATCGCACGATGCCTGTGCTGCTTCGCATAGACCCTGTTTGCCCATTGTTGCCATATAGATGGTGACCCAAAGAGCCATCAATGACTGGTTGCTGCAGATGTTTGATGTGGCTTTTTGGCGACGGATGTGCTGTTCGCGAGCCTGGAGAGTGAGCACGAAGGCACGCTGACCACGGCTGTCGGTGGTTTTGCCCACGATGCGACCAGGCATCTTGCGCATGAGCTTTTCGGTGGTACACATGTAGCCGATGTATGGTCCGCCCCACGACATAGGAATGCCAAGCGACTGACCTTCGCCAACAGCGATGTCGGCACCCCATTCGCCTGGAGTCTTGAGCAAGGCAAGGTCGGCAGCGACGGAATTCATGATGAGCAACGTCTTGTGCTGATGGCAAGCGTCGGCAACGCCCGTGAGGTCTTCGATGATGCCATATCTATTAGGCTGCTGAACGATGACGCCTGCCACGCCTCCTTGGTCGAGGAGTTGGTTCATAGCGTCGAAATTGGTGGCGCCATCAGCCTCGGGAATGGCAACGATGTCCATGCCATGGAAGTGGGCGTAGGTTTCAACCACTTCTACAACCTTTGGGTCTACGGTGGTGGAAATCAATACCTTATTGCATTTCTTTGCAGCAGCTACTGCCATCATGGCAGCTTCGGCTGTGGCTGTAGAGCCATCATAGAGCGAGGCATTGGAAATGTCCATACCTGTGAGCTCAGCCATCATGCTCTGGTATTCGAAAATGTAGTGTAGGGTGCCTTGTGATATCTCAGCCTGATAAGGAGTGTAGCTGGTGAGAAATTCGCTACGGCTGGCAATCTGAGGTATCAACGACGGTGTGTAGTGGTCGTAGACACCAGCACCAGCAAAGCATACTAACTGCTGGTTTTGGTTGGCGAGCTTGGTAAAGAAATCACGAATTTCAAGCTCGCTTTTCTCTGAAGGAATATCATATTCGCCCTTAAACCTTATGCTCTCAGGAATGTCGGCATATAGGTCGTCGAGTTTTGTTATTCCACATTTGGCAAACATCTCTTGGAGGTCGCCATCGGTTTGTGGGAAGAATTTCATAGGCTAAAAAAGGAAAAAAGCCTCACCCCCAACCCCTCTCCAAAAGAGAGGGGAGTGATTAGCATTTTTTGATAAGAATGGCAATCACATTTGGGTGGGCATGATGTATGAGGATAGTTTTACCTCTTTACCATGTTTGGGCTGGGGGGGAGTGGGTTTAGATATGTGTGTGGTTATTTGCAAATCTCTTCGTATTGGCTTGCAGACATGAGGCCTTCGAGCTCAGAAGCGTCAGAGAGCTTAACCTTCATAATCCAGTTAGCGAAAGCATCCTTGTTGATTTGCTCAGGCTCGTCTTCGAGAACCTCGTTGATTTCAACAACAGTACCGCTGATAGGAGAAATCAAGTCGCTGGCTGCCTTAACGCTCTCTACTGCGCCAAACTCTTCGCCTGCGGTGACGTCGTCGTCGACTTCTGGCATATCAACGTAGACCACGTTGCCAAGCTGATGCTGCGCATAGTCGGTGATGCCTACATATCCATACTCGCCTTCTACTTTTACATATTCGTGCGACTCGCTGTAATAGAGTCCTTCAATTACTTTTGCCATAATGTTAATATTGTTTAGTTGTTATTGATTTTTTATGATAGATGTTCTAGATATTCTAGATTTACTAGATATTATAGAAGCTTACTTTTTATAGTGTTTATCGTAGAATTTCTTCTTTACTACTACGCCATCGAAGACTTTTTTGCGGATTTGCACCTTGAGCTCGGTGTCGAGCTTGGCGTAGGCAGCATCGATGAGAGCCATGGCTACACTCTTGTCGACAGAGATGCAATGATAGCCTGTGGTGATTTCGCCTATAGGCTCGCCAGCAGCATTGAGAACGGTATAGCCATGACGAGGAATAGCCTTGTCTTTGAGTTCGATGCCTACAACCTTCTTGGCTACACCATTAGCCTTTTGCTCGGCAAGAGCCTCTTTGCCTATGAACTCCTCTTTGTCGAGTTTGCAGAAGAAGCCGAGACCTGCCATGATAGGAGAGATGTCGGCAGAAAGTTCGTCGCCATAGAGAGGCAATCCTACCTCGAAGCGAAGAGTGTCGCGGCAACCGAGTCCGCAAGGCTTGCAACGTCCGCTCTCCATGAGCTTATCCCATTGAGCCTGGATGAATTTATGTGAGCCATAGATTTCGAAGCCATCTTCGCCAGTATAGCCTGTGCGGCTGAGGACGATGGTTTCGCCATCGGTGTCGATAGTCTTGGTGGTATAGAAAGTGAGCTCTGAGCATGGCAACGCAAGCACCTCTTCGACTACGCGCTCTGCTTCAGGACCCTGGACGGCAACCTGACCATAGTATTCAGACTGATTGTCGATGACAACATCGAAGCCCTCGGCATTTTGGAGCATCCATGCCACATCCTTGTCGATGTTGGCAGCATTGATGACAATGAAGAAATTGTTGTCGCCCATCTTGTATACCAAAAGGTCGTCGACGGTGCCTCCGTCAGGATAGAGCATCATGCCATAGAAAATCTTATGGAGCGGTGCATCCTTGATGTCGTTGGTGAAGATATGGTTTACATATTTCTCGGCATCAGGACCCGTTACTACGACTTCGCCCATGTGGCTTACGTCGAAGACTCCGCAATGATTTCTCACCGCCTGATGTTCGTCAACGATAGATGAATACTGGATAGGCATGTCGAAGCCGCCAAAAGGTGAAATAAGGGCTCCGAGCGCTACGTGTCTGTCATACAGACAAGTTCTCTTGTTTTCCATATAACAATTCGGTTAATTGATATTTGTTTAGGTTGCGTATAGTAAGTTCGGTATGGTCGGGCAGCGAAAGGGAGATGTGCTGCAGGTCGTAAGGTTTGCCAATGAGTGGCGCTATGATGTCGGCATTGATGTCGCCAACGAGAAAGTAGTCGCCAAGGATGTTGACCGACTTTATGATGCCTCCCTTGATTTCGAGGCGAGCTTCGAGTTCACCTACGCCCTCGATTCTCATTTTGTTTAACTTGGTGTAGCGAGGGTTGCTGCCCATGATAAACTCTTGGGTTAGGTATTCGCGCTCTATTTCTTCGATGGCAAGGATGTCGGCATCGGTGAGAGTAATCTCGGAGCTGCAGAGATTGTCTTTTGTATACTGCTTAAACTCTTCGAGACTGAGCGAGATATAATCTTTCAGCAAAGCTATGTGCTGTCGGATGCTTTTTACACCCTTGGAAACGAGCTTTTCGTCGGATGGGGTGAGGGTGGCAACCATATTCTGCATGTTGGTGTCGTAGAGCATGGTGCCGTGGACGATAGAGTGGTGGGGAATATGGTAGAAGGCATTGCCCGAAACCTTGCGCCCGTGGATCATGATGTCGTTGCGGCCTGTAGCCTCGGCAGGAATGTGGAGAGAGCGCAGCATATCAGCCACCTTATTAATATAGCGGTCGAAGGTGAGCGAAACATTCTCGCTCTGTGTGATATAAGAAAACATGATGTTGTTCATGTCGGCATACACACAGCCTCCGCCACTTTTTCGTCGATAAGTCTTGATGTCGTTTTGTCGGCAATATTCGATGTTCACCTCGTTTTCGATGAGCTGGTTGCGTCCGAATATCACGCTTGGCTCCACCTGCCACATAAAGAAGCAGTCGTCGGCGGTATTGATATTTCGGGCTACGAACTCCTCCATGGCGAGGTAGAAACTTAGCCTTCTTGTCTGCGTAGTGGGTAACGAAACATAAATCATATTGCCAAATAGGTTGTCGTGGTTAGTATTTGATGCAAAAATATAGAATAAAGTTGATACGGCAAAATAAAAAGTGGAATTCTTTTGGATGATTAGTTAAAGATGGTGAATAAGAGGGCAGAGGAGAGGAGGGAAGATGGGAATGAGGGAATAAAGGAAGGGGAAAGAGGGGAAAGCGACGCAGCCGAGCTGCGACGAACGCAATCCATGGGGCAACAGAAGGGAAACTTGGGGGCGGCAGAGGGGTAGCCATGGGGCGACAGAAGGGGAAAGCTGGTGACGGCAGAGGGAGAAAAAACGGAGCCGCAAAAAACGGCTCCGAATTAAGATATTATTAATGCAGATATTGCTACTCGTATCTCATCGACTTTGCAGGGTGGATGGTAGAGATGAGATAGCTTGGACCTACCAATACTGCGATGCTGATGGCGAGGGTTGCAACATTGATGAGGGCGAAGAGAAGCCATGAGAATTCTACAGGCACTTCGCTAACATAATATGTCGTAGGGTCGAGCTTCACGATGCCGGTGAAGCGCTGAAGAGCAAGGATACCGATGCCGATGGCATTGCCAATGACAAGACCGCGGGCTATGATGAAAGCAGCAAACCAAAGGAAGGTGTGGCGCACAACCTTGTTGCGGGCGCCAAGAGCTTTGAGGATGCCAATCATCGTGGTGCGCTCCAATATTATGATGAGCAACCCCGAGATCATGGTGACACCAGCTACCGCCGTCATGAGAGCGAGGATTATCCATACGTTGAGGTCGAGGAGCTCAAGCCATGTGAAGATTTGTGGCGAGAGGTCTTTGATGGTGAGGCATGAATATGTATCGCCATTGCGGTCGCTCGACTTATTGACTGTGGCAGCCATGTCGTCGGCAATATCTTGCAGACGGTTGAAGTCGGTGACGGTGATTTCGGCAGAAGTTCCTTGGTCGTCGTCCCAACCATTGAGTTTTCTCACGGTATAGATATCGGTGAAGCATACAGCCTCGTCGTACTGCGAGAGATTGGTTTGGTAGATACCCTGTATGGTAAATCTGCGCACTCTAACTCCATTGTTGTCAATGAAATAGGCAAAGATTTTGTTGCCACACTTAAGGTTGAGCTTGTCGGCTTGAGTCTTTGATATCAGAATCTTGTTGCCGCTCTGCTTGCTTGAGAACGAAGGTATGCTGCCCTCAACCATATTCTGATGGATGAAGGTGGAGTCGAAATCTTCGCCCACACCCTTGAACAACAATCCGAGGAAGTCGGTATCAGTTTTGCCCACGCCCTGTTTGGTGGCAGTAATCTGCACATGGTCTACACCCGGCACCTTTTTTATGGCTTGGCAAATGGAGTCGCCAAAGACAATAGGGAAAGTGCCCGAAGACTGGTGAGTGAGGAAGTTTGCCACTTGGATATGGCTGCCGAAGCCGATAACCTTGTTTTGCACGGTATGCTTGAAGCCAAGCACCACGCTCACAGAGATTATCATCACCGCCAAGCCTATAGCCACACCAGCCGTTGCAATTCTGATGGCAGGCTTCGACACCTTCTGCTTAGCATCCTGTGAGGCAAAAATCCTTTTTGCTATGAATAATGGGAAGTTCATCTCGCTTATTCTTCGTCTTTTCTTCCAGGGTAAGCCTCAAGAGCCTTGCGCAAAACGAGCAACGAGCGCTCAAGGTCGTGCTTCTTGAGCACATAGGCGATACGCACTTGGTTTACGCCAGCACCTGGGGTAGTATAGAAACCAGAGGCAGGAGCCATCATCACAGTCTCGCCCTCGTAGTTGAAGCTCTCCAAACACCAACGGCAGAATTTTTCTGCATCGTCGACAGGAAGCTTAGCCACGGTATAGAAAGCACCCATAGGGATAGGAGAGTAGACACCCGGAATGCGGTTGAGACCATCGATGAGGCATTTGCGTCGCTCAACATACTCATCATACACATCGCGATAGTAGTCTTCAGGAGCATCGAGCGAAGCCTCGGCAACAATCTGACCGATGAGAGGAGGAGAGAGACGAGCCTGGCAGAATTTCATCACGGCAGCTCTAACCTCCTTGTTTTTGGTGATGAGAGCGCCCACACGGATTCCGCACTCAGAATATCGCTTAGACACAGAGTCGATGAGGATAACATTCTGCTCGATGCCTTCGAGATGGCAAGCAGAAATATATGGCGAGCCTGTGTAGATATATTCGCGGTAAACCTCGTCGGAGAAGAGGTAGAGGTCGTATTTTTTCACGAGGTCGCGTATCTGGTTCATCTCGCGACGAGTGTAGAGATAGCCAGTAGGGTTGTTAGGGTTGCAAATCATGATGGCACGCGTGCGCTCATTGATAAGCTCTTCAAACTTCTCTACCTTAGGTAGCGAGAATCCCTCTTCGATGGTAGTGGCGATGGTGCGAATCTTTGCACCAGCAGAGATAGCAAACGCCATGTAGTTGGCATAAGCAGGCTCTGGCACAATGATTTCGTCGCCAGGGTTGAGACAGCTCATGAAAGCAAAGAGCACAGCCTCGGAACCACCTGCGGTGATGATGATATCGTCGGCAGAAACATTGATGTTGTATTTCTGATAATATCCCACCAACTTCTGTCTGTATGAAAGATATCCTTGCGAAGGAGAATACTCAAGAATAGTACGGTCAATATTCTTCAAAGCGTCGAGACCCACTTGCGGGGTTGGCAAGTCGGGCTGTCCGATGTTTAGATGATATACTTTTATGCCACGGTTCTTGGCCGCCGCCGCCAAAGGAGCAAGCTTTCTGATTGGCGACTCTGGCATTTCTAATCCGCGTACTGATATTTCTGGCATAGTTTAAAAGTTTTATTTTGAATTGCAAAGGTAGCAATAAATGCCAACAAAAGTGTCTTTTTATTGATTTTTTTGTTTAATCCAATTAAAATTAATACTTTTGCAGTTATATATAAAGCAAACAAATGACATACGATTCTAAACGCGGCATGTATGCCGTATATACTGTAGAGGAGGATGCGCAGCTCTTGGATTGGCTTATAGCAAACCTCAAAGGGCTCAGCCGCAACAAGGTTAAGGACACTCTTCATGGCCGAGGCATCAAGGTGAATGGCAAGATAGTTACTCAGTTTGACTATCCGCTGACTCGGGGTATGAAGATTAGCGTGTCGAAGAGTAAGAAAAACGATACCTTCAAGAGCAGATATGTGAACCTTGTTTACGAGGATCCATATCTCGTGGTGATAGAAAAGAAGCCAGGCATATTGTCGATGGCTGCAGGACATAAGTCGCTCAATGTGAAGACGGTGCTCGACGACTATTTCCGTCAGACCAAGCAGCGCTGCACAGCCCATGTGGTTCATCGCCTCGACCGCGATACTTCAGGTCTGATGGTGTATGCCAAGGATATGCAGACAGAGCAAACTCTGGAGCACGAGTGGCACAATATAGTCTACGACCGCAGATATGTGGCTGTGGTGAGTGGCGAAATGGAGGAAGACGAGGGTACTATTGCCAACTGGCTTAAGGACAATAAGGCGTATGTGACATACTCTTCGCCTGTAGATAATGGCGGAAAGTATGCCGTGACACATTTCCATGTATTAGACCGCACCACAGAACATTCGCTGGTAGAATATAAGCTTGAGACTGGCCGCAAGAATCAGATTCGCGTGCACTCGGCAGATATGAACCATCCTGTGTGTGGCGATGTGAAGTATGGCAATGGCGACGACCCTATAAACCGCCTATGCTTGCATGCTTATATGCTGCATTTCTTCCACCCAGTAACTCGCGCTCGTATGGAGTTTGAAACTCCTATACCATCGCAGTTCCGCATGTTGTTCAAATAGAGGAGGAGGGGGCGTGTTTAAAATATCTCTCTAATTATTCTCTCTAATTATCATTGTAATTATAAAAAAGAAGATGAATACTGATTTCACATATTATATATATGTGCTCATAGCCATCATAGTGGGCATTGTTGTGATAAAGAAGGTGGCGAGCTGCTTGTTTCGTACCGTTTTCACTATTGCCTTGATTGTGGTATTGGGTGTGATATATTTTTATTTCTTCCGAGGTTAGGAGGATTCCTTTGATTTTTTTTAGAGTATTAAGACTCGCATATAAACAAAAAAATAGGCTGAACTACGTGCGCGAAGTTCAGCCTATTATTATTTATATAGGTGTAATCCCTTTATATTATATAAGGTGTAATCCTATAGATTAGAGGATTGTCTTAACAGCCTCAAGCATACCCTTTTCCTGGATGAGGTCGAGGTCCTTCTTAACCAACTCTGCAAGACCAGGAACAGCGTGGAGGTCTTCACCCCAAATGTTAGTAGCACCAAGCACACCGTCGGTAACCTTCTGAGTATCGCCAGTAGCCCAAAGCTCCTTCAAGAGGTCCATGATTTCCTGTGCGTCGTTTGGTACGATTTCTGTACCATCCTCACGCTTACCACCCTTGTAGTAAGTGATGATAGCAGCCAAACCGAATACCAAGCCCTGTGGAAGTTCGCCCTTACGCTCAAGGTAAGTCTTAACTCCAGGAAGATCGCGAGCGCAGAACTTAGGGAATGAGTTAAGCATAATGCTTGTTACCTGATGGTCTACGTATGGGTTGTTGAAACGCTCCAATACGTCGGCAGCAAACTTCTGAAGCTCTTCCATAGGCAAGTTCAAAGTCTGCATAAGCTCGTCGAACTGTACCTTGTGGATGTACTTGCCGATAACCTCGTGGTTGCAAGCGTCGCGAACGATGTTGACACCGCTGAGGAATGCAACTGGCGACAATACTGTGTGAGGGCCATTAAGCAATGTAACCTTGCGCTCGTGGTATGGTTTTTCGCTCTCTGCGATGAGAACGTGCAAACCAGCCTTTTCAGCAGGGAATTCTGCGCGAAGCTCTTCGCATGTCATGTTCTCAGCCTTTTCGATAACCCAGAGGTGGAAGATTTCTGCCTGTACAACGAGGTTATCCTTGTAAGAAATCTTCTGCTGAATCTCTGCAATCTCCTTGCGTGGGAATCCTGGAACGATACGGTCTACCAATGTAGCGCAAACATAGCAATAGTTTGTGAACCAGCTCTTGAATCCTTCGTAGTCAGCACTGAGATCCTCTTTCCAAAGTTCGATATACTGATAGATGCACTCCTTGAGGTGGTGACCGTTCAAGAAGATAAGCTCGCAAGGCATGATGATAAGACCCTTCTTAGGATCACCATCAAAGAACTTGTAGCGGTGGAACAACAACTGAACCAACTTGCCTGGGTAGCTGCTGGCAGGAGCATCTGTAAACTTGCACTTGTCGTCGAAAGCGATACCAGCCTCTGTAGTGTTAGAGATTACGAAGCGAATCTCAGGCTGCTCTGCCAAAGCCATGTAAGCCAAATTCTGTGTGTAAGGGTTGATGGCACGGCTGATAACATCGATACGCTCAAGGCTATTTACAGCCTCGCCATTGAGACGACCCTGAAGGTTTACGTGATAGAGGCAGTCCTGACCATTGAGCCAATCTACCATACCGCGCTCAATAGGCTGAACTACTACTACAGAACCATTGAAGTCGGTCTTTTGGTCCATGTTCCATATAATCCAGTCTACGAATGCACGTAGAAAGTTACCTTCACCAAATTGGATGATTTTCTCTGGCATTACGCTCTTAGGCGCAGTGCGCTTGTTTAATGCTTTAAGCTCTTTCATGATTTGTTTGAATGATAGTTTTTATTATTTCTTTAATCTGAATGCAAAGTTAATAAAAAACTTCTTACTTGAGCAAATAAAATTATGAAAATCATCCGCAAACCTTTGCGTTTTTATGAATTGTTTAATAAATTACTATTGACAGTATTCAAAAAACTACCTGCGCATATATTATATAATAGGTATAGAGTAGGGGGAAATGTGTATGTTTTATTGATTTTTAAAGATAAGAATCTTTTCTAAAAGGGAAAACCTTTTAAAACAGGAAAATTTGAAAGTTTTCCAAAACAGTTTTGTAAATGCTTGATAATTATAGGATTGACATAAATTAACATGCGAAAAGTTGTCCAAAACGAAAATCTTTCAAGTAAAAAGACTAACTTTGCAATGTGATTAATCTAGTTGTTTTTAATCAATTACTTTATCATAAATTGCTAATCACTTTATAACCATATAGATAAATCAATGATACAGACAGTTGTGAAACGCGACGGAAGAGTCGTGGGCTTTAACGAGCAAAAAATTATGGGTGCCATTCGCAAGGCGATGATGCATACCGACAAAGGCGAGGACCAACAATTGGTTCAAGAAATAACCGACCATATCACGTTCCGTGGAAAGGCTCAGATGACAGTTGAGGCTATCCAGGACATGGTAGAGGTAGAACTCATGAAGAGTAAGCGTAAGGATGTGGCTCAGCGCTATATCCAGTATCGCAATCAGCGAAGCATAGCACGTAAGGCAAAGACTCGTGCTGTGTTCCTCGACATTGTTAATATTAAGAATAATGACGTAACACGTGAAAATGCAAACATGAATGCCGACACTCCTGCCGGTATGATGATGAAGTTTGCGTCGGAGACAACAAAGCCTTTCGTTGACGACTATTTGCTAACAGAAGAAGCCCGCGATGCCGTAAAACATAACTATCTACATATTCACGATAAAGACTATTATCCAACAAAGTCGCTCACTTGCTGTCAGCATCCTCTCGATAATATTCTCGAACATGGCTTTACTGCTGGCCATGGTTCTTCACGTCCTGCAAAGCGCATTGAGACTGCAGCCGTATTGGCTTGTATCTCTTTGGAGTGTGCACAAAACGAGATGCATGGTGGTCAGGCTATTCCTGCCTTCGATTTCTATCTCGCTCCTTTCGTGCGCTCAAGCTATAAAGAAGAGGTGAAGGCATTGGAGCAACTTGCTGGTCGCGACCTTTCACATCTCTATGATGCTCCTATCGCTGACTATATATATAAACCTCTCGACGGTCTTGAGGGCGACGAGCGTTTGATACAGCATGCTATCAATAAGACTACATCTCGCGTGCATCAGTCGATGGAGGCTTTCATCCACAACATGAATACCATCCATTCGCGTGGTGGTAACCAGGTAGTGTTCTCATCAATCAACTATGGTACAGATACCTCAGCCGAAGGTCGTTGCATCATGCGTGAGCTCCTTAACTCAACATACGAGGGCGTAGGAAATGGCGAAACAGCTATCTTCCCAATTCAGATTTGGAAGAAGAAGCGTGGCGTTAACTATCTTCCAGAAGACCCTAACTACGACCTCTATGAGTTGGCTTGCAAAGTGACAGCTCGCAGATTCTTCCCTAACTTCCTCAACCTTGATGCTACATTCAACCAACATGAGGAGTGGCGTGCCGACGATCCTAAGCGCTACAAGTATGAGGTGGCTACTATGGGATGCCGCACACGAGTGTTCGAGAATCGCTTCGGACCAAAGACTTCTATCGCTCGTGGTAACCTCTCGTTCTCTACCATCAACATCGTGCGCTTGGCTATCGAGTGCATGAATATTGAGAATAAGGAAGAGCGTATCAGCAAGTTCTTTGCTAAGCTCGACAATATGCTTGAGATTACAGCAAGTCAGCTCGACCATCGCTTCGAATTCCAGAAGTCTGCTTTCGCTAAGCAGTTCCCTCTGCTTATGTCTAAGCTCTGGATTGGTTGCGAGAAACTTAAGCCTACAGACACCATAGAGTCTGTTATCAATCAAGGCACTCTCGGTATAGGCTTCATTGGTTTGGCAGAATGCTTGAAGGCTCTCGTTGGCAAGCATCATGGTGAGAGCGAGGAAGCACAGGAACTTGGTTTGCGTATCGTTACATACATGCGCGACCGTGCTAATGATTTCTCAGAACGTTATCATCATAACTATAGTGTGCTTGCAACTCCTGCCGAAGGCTTGAGTGGCCGCTTCACTAAGATTGACCGTGCACAGTTTGGCATTATCGAGGGCGTTACAGACCGCGAATATTATACCAACTCTAACCACGTGCCTGTATACTATCATTGCACAGCCCGCCATAAGGCAGAGGTTGAGGCTCCATACCATGACCTTACACGTGGTGGTCACATCTTCTATGTAGAGATTGACGGCGATGCTACCCATAATCCTCAGGTTATTCAGCGCATCGTAGATATGATGGATAAATACAATATGGGCTATGGCTCTGTAAACCACAACCGCAACCGTTGTATGGACTGCGGATATGAGAATGCAGCTGCTCATCTTGACAAATGTCCTAAGTGTGGAGGCACTAATATCGACCGTCTGCAGCGTATCACAGGTTACCTCGTAGGTACCACTGACCGTTGGAACCACGCTAAACTTGCAGAACTCAACGACCGCGTAGTACATGACTAATAATCAAACATTGCGTATCCTCGACATCATCGAGGATACCATGGTTGACGGCACAGGACTGCGAACAAGCATTTATTGTGCGGGTTGTAGACATGAATGTCCTGGCTGTCATAATCCACAGTCGTGGGATTTCAATGCCGGTCATGATATGACTGTTGACGAGATAATGGATATTATCGTTGCCGACCCTTTTGCTGATGTCACCTTTTCGGGTGGTGACCCTATGTACCAGCCAGAAGGCTTCACAGCTCTTGCTAAGGCTATCAAGATGCGCACCAAAAAGAATATATGGTGCTATACAGGTTTTAAGTTTGAGCAACTTGTGAAAGACCCACAACGCTTGCAACTATTAGAGCAGATAGATGTCGTGGTAGATGGTCCGTTCGTAGAGGCGCTTCGCGACCATGACCTTCCTTTCCGAGGTAGTTCTAATCAGAGGATAATAGAAGTGGCAAAGGCATTGGCAGACCCACATTATCTTGAACAATTATAGAAACGTTACTTCATAATTGTAGAATAGATATCATACAATTATAGAATTGATACCATACAAAAATCCCTGCAATACCAATGCGTATTGCAGGGATTCTTATAGTATACGATTCATTTTAAGTTCTTCACTCTTCACTCTCCGTTCTTCACTTACTTTGCCACTTTCTTTCCACCTATTATATATATACCCTTTGGCAGAAGGTCGAAGTCGTAGCCAACCTTGGTGCCATTGATAGAATAGATGGCTTTGTCTTGAGAAGATTTGTCGACAGTATTGATGCCTGTAGAAGCAATCTCCTTGTTGAAGTCGACATATAGTATGCCATTATCGTGAAGATGGATGTTGTAGAGCTTAACCTCGTCTCCTTCTGTCCACCATTGGCTATTAGGAATATTGGCAGACTGCTCGAAAGTAGTCTTTGCTGATAGGGTAGAGTCGCCATAGATGTCGCCCAAAAGCTGTGTGCTATATTCTTCGTTTGTTATTTCTTGGTTGCTTACTCTATAGCTGCTTATTAGTTTGCCATCGGCAGGCACCATGCCCATCTTTGGATGTCCTACCACGTTGTTTACATTATTATAGCTTGTAGAGAAATCAGAAGGATTATAGTCTACATGATAAACCATTAGTCCGTCAAGTTTCTGCTTGTTGCTACCAAGTTGGCTGTTCCATCCTTGGTTCTGAATGCGCTGTATGATGAAGTATTCGTCTTTGCCGTCTTGATTATCCGCATAACTGCTGTTTCTGATGCGGTAAGCCTTGCCACCATAATCGATATTCTCCATAGCTAATTGCTGAGGTTGGGTTAGCGTCTCGATGGTGTTCCATCCCATAGCCTCACGCTCCCATGCTGTATAGGCAGTAGGAATCCATCCGTTGTATTTGTAGATGCCGTTGTCCATCACACTCCAATCTTCCATACCCTGATTATCATATATTGATGATGTGAGGGTAGAAGCATAGAAATCAGGAAGACCTAAGCAATGAGAAAACTCGTGGATGAAAAGTCCAAGACCAGTAATAGCAGGTTCGCCATTGAAAGTATTTTCGTTGCCTATAAGTTCGTTGTTTACACCTGCGCGATAAATCTTCTTGCCGTTGTATTCTGCTTGGCTTCTTACGTATGTAGCCTGTGGCCATACGGTATTGTTGGCAGCACCCATGCTCTGACCGTAGCCAGCATAGATGACGTAAACAAGGTCTACGTAGCCATCGTTGTTGCTGTCATAGAGAGAGAAGTCGACAGAATCTTTCACAAGCTCGCAAGCATCAACAACCATTTGGGCTGTTCGCTCGTCGTTGCCCTTAGAGCTTGTTCCGCCATAGTATGTCATATCCTCAGGCAGAGTGACAGGACCAACGATGTCGAACTGAGGAGTGAACTGTCCGTTGCTCATCTCACTAAAATATTGGCGAACGCTACCATAGTTTTTGCTCTCTCTATATCCAAATTCCTCTTGTTTTCCCTCTTCTTTATTAAGATATTGGTTGAACGAGCGCTTAGGGTCTTTGATAGAGAATTTCTTGTCTTGATATTCTGCCAATATCACCAAAGCCTTAGGACTGCCAGTATGTGGAAATATAGCCTGCGAAGAACCCTGTACTGGTTCTCTTCTCATTACGTTAGCTCTGCGTATTTTTTTAGCCTTTGCAAAGAAAGCCTCCTTCGATTCTGTGATAGGAGTAAAGGTGTTGCCAATGCGGTTGAGTATTGTTCCATCGAGCGATGTATACCAGCTGAAGTCTTCGTCGCCATGCTGAAAAACTGTTATGGTTGTACCATCAGGCTGTGTGATCGTTATTGGCATGTTCCATGCCTTTGCAGCCCATGCAGACCCCATGGTGATAGCCATTGCCAATGTAAGGATGGTCTTTTTCATTGTTATATAGTTTTGTTTGTTTTATGATAAGGTTATGCTTATTTCAAAGAAAGATGTTACGTCTCTTTTTCAAAGAGCTTGTGTTATGCTTTGTTCTTTCCAAAGTAGTATTGTCCCTTATGTTTTGTTCTGCTGCCGTATTCTATAGCATGAGTAGGACAATGATGATAGCAATTAAAGCAAGCCATACATGTGCCATCTTGCTTCCATGATGGACTCTCGCCCTCGTGCCATATTATGTTGTCAACGCTGCAAACCTTGGCGCATTTACCACAATGCAGACATTTGTCTTCCGTTACGTGAAAAGGTTTGTCACTAATAAGGTATTTATGGAAGAAGCCACCTATGATGCGGGAGTTTATCCTTGGCCAGTTGCCGATGTCAAGATCTTCATTGCTTGTGGCTCTTTGCAATACGATATTGATAAACTTCTCCAACTTCTTGTCGGCATTGCTAATCTTTAGCTGCTCTTTTTCTTTGGTGTCGACATCCATAAAAGGAAGTCCGACATAGCTTTCGGGCATGATGAGCGAGCAAGAAGAATGAAGAGGAATATTGCGTTCTTTAAGGTCGTTGCGCAAGATGTCGATAGTTTCGCCTATGTTGTCGCCAGCTGTTACGAGCGAATAAACATAGCAGTCTTCAATGTTCTCAACTGTTAGCTGCTCTATGAATTTGCGAACCAAGGTAGGTGGGCGCCAACCATGCACAGGAAAGCATAAGCCTAAGCGTTCGCCTGGTTTCAACTTCAAGTGGTATGGCTTGTTGGCAACGTCTGGTAAGAATACTACTTCGTCGCCCGTCTTTTCAGCCAACTTCTCTACAGCCCATTTGGTATTACCTGTTCCTGAGAAATAAAATATCATGTTGCAAAATTAGTTTAAAAATAATAGACTTCAAAACAAATCTTAGTTTTTTTGCTTTATGATCAGACAAATAGCTTCTTTTTGTAATAGCTGTCTCTATAGCATTCAGCAAACAATCATCTGTCTCTATAGCATTCAGCAAACAATCTCGTTGCTATCTGTTGTCAATCTTCTCGGCACATCCATTTATCATGTTTCTTATCTGTGATATCCTTGCCTTTTCGTCGGGACGATATTTCTGATAGTATACGAGAGCCGACTGATAATTGTCGAGTGCTGCTATCCACTCTTGTCTAAACATATGGATGAAGCCTATGCGATAGTAAGCATCAGGCTTTTCGTTGTCGTGGCATAGAGAGAGCATCTTGGTATAGTAGGGCAGAGCCTTAGTATATTCTCCGAGATTGAAATAGCTCTCCGCGCAAGCATAGTTATAGAACGACTGCTCCTGTGGCGAAAACTTCTCAAGTTGCGGAATGGCTTTCGAGAGATATTCTGTAGCCTGCTCATAGTTCCAATCATAATAATAGCACACGCCGATGTAAGCCTTGAAGCGAGGGTTCAGATTATGATTCTTCTCCAGTTTTGTGAAGAGGTTTAGAGCCTCAGAATACTTTCCGCTCTGAAAGTATTCAATAGCCATGCCCAGCTTGTCGGTATCTTTCGATTGCGACAGGCTGGGCTGTATGCTAAGTGTAGTCAATAATATTAATATGTATAATGTCTTTCTCACTTTGTATAGAAGTCAATGACATTTTGCAATATGCGCTTGCAGACATCGCAAAACTCAGGATTCTCGTTGGTGCGCATGCGACAGTCGGGGTAAGCTCTGTATACTCCCTTGAGTGAATATCCAGCACCCTCGTAGAGTCCGGCTTTACTGTCTTTGCCTATCATATCTTCCCACTTGCCGTGGAAGTCAACCTTTGTGGTGATGTTCTTTTCCCATGGCTCTATGTCGTGAGGATACATCGGAATATCTTCGGTCTCGTAGGCATATTCGTCGGCAAGTCCTGCAAAGCTATGGCCAAACTCATGAACCACAACCGGACGATATTTTGGATGGTGCGTCATAGAGAGGTTGTAGGAGTTGAGGATTCCTCCGCCACCATATTTCTCAGTATTCACAAGCACTATGATATGCTCGTATGGTGTGCCAGCCAAGAGATTGTGTAAATCCTTGAGATTCAATGTTGTTAGATAGCGGTCGCTATAGAAGGTGTCGAAGTGACTGCTCAAAGCCGTATGCTTCCAAATGCCATTACCAGGCTCGCTTGTTCCGCTGTCAATAGAAGGCGATTTCACAGCCACTATGTTGAATTTCTCTTTCATGCTCTTGAAAGGTTCGTGAGCAAACAAAGCTTCGATGGCAATCTTTGCATCGTTGATGAAAGTTGGCATCTCGTGATGCTGATAGCCTTCGGCAATGAAAGCTATGTGTATGCACTTTGTGGTGTCTTTAGCCTGCAAAAGAGTTTCGTAAGGAGTTACGTTGCGCTCACCAATATGGCGAATCAGAATGTCTGAAGGCACCACCTGATGAGTGAGCGAAGCTACTACCTCGCGACGATTGTTGCGAAGGTCGACGGTGATGTCGACAGTATCTTTTGGCATAGGCACCAGGAATACATTCTCGAAAGCCTTGCTTGTGGTTTCAGCCTCAGGATAGCTGAGCCATTCTTGGAAAAGGGTAGAGAAGGAGTTGCGATAAATGGTGTCTCCCGTCTTGTGGTCCTTTACTGTGATTTGACCGTTGCCCTCCATAGGTAGTTCTGCCAGTCGCTTGCGTTTGCCATACCATCGTGGCGACTGCTTTAGTTCGTCTACAGCAATATGTTGCTCTGTGACATTACCCGAGAAACTATAGTCGATTCTAAGTGTTTTATCTACAAAGTAGGTGTTGAAATCCTGTGCTGCTGCATTCATTGCGAATGCAAGCAGCATGGTTGTAATTGTTGTCTTCATAATGATAGTAAATGATGCATTAATGCTCAACTCATTCTGATATTAGTAAACCCTTAGCTTAGTGCCAGGCTTAATCTGATAGTCAGGGCTAAGATGGTTCATCTTATACAGACTCTTTAGTCGGATGCCATACTTCTGAGCAATATCATACATGCTTTCGCCTACCTTTATTATATGTGGACGATTCTTGTATACTTTTTCTGCATGGCGTCTCTTCTTCTTCAGATATATGATGTCGCCAGCTTTCAGCACATCGCGCTTATTGCGTTCGTTGTATTTTGCCAGCTTTCGCCAACTAAGTTCTGTCTCCTTACCAATGCTCTTAAAGGTATCGCCATTGCGAGCTATAATGTAGTAGTTCTTATTGTACATCTTTATAGGATGCAATGTGCCACCATTTAAAGCAGGACTATCTTTCGATGCGTGCTTAGCCATAAACTTGTCGTAGCCATGAGCACTATCATATTTATAGAGCTTATATAGCTCGATGATGTCGATGAGCTTCTTTGCATAAGCAGGGTTTGTAGCATATCCGCATGCTTTTAGTCCATGTGCCCAGCCCTTATAGTCGGTAATCTTCAGAGAGAATAGTCGGCGGTATCTCTGTGACTGCACGAGGAATTTGCTATGGTCTTCATAACTCTGCCCTGGAGAGTCGTAGGCTCTGAAGCATTCGTTTCGGGCGTCGTCATCGTGATAAGTCTTTCGCCCCTGCCATCCATGACATTTTATGCCGAAATGGTTGTTGCCATTTCGTGCAAGGTCGCTATATCCTGCGCCACTCTCAAATACGCCCTGAGCCAAAGTGATACTTGCCGGAATACGATATTTCAGCATCTGCTCTATGGCCAAGTCTTTATATTGGTTGAAATAGTTCTGATATTTAGCGTTCCATGCCATTTGTCCGTATACAGGAAAAAGGCAGATGAAAGCCAAGGCTACCGAAGATAATATTCTATTCATCAATCGTATCATTTTTTATTTTATGTTTCTCTTCACCATAAACATGCCTATTCTGTGTGAAATTCCGCGAGCATTAATGGTGCGAGCTATGTACATTCCGTTGGGCAGGTTGCTAATGTTCACATATTTATTATATAGTCTTGTCGATATTATTGCCCCTTGCAATGTGGTGAAAACCACCATCTCGCTCTCGCATCCTTGGTCGAGCTCTGGTAGCACCACTATGTTGCCATTGCATGTGAGCAAGCCTCCGATGCTTAGCTTAGCCTTCTCTTCTGATGGCTGCTGCAGAGGCAAACTCTCGTTGCCATATCTGTTCATGGCAGTCACGGCATAATATCTTTTCTTGCCATCTGTGGTTATCGAACAACGATTTAATCTTGTGGCAACGAGGTTGCGAGCATTGTTGATGTCTACCGGATATTCGTTGCTTGCATAGACGTTATACGTAACGCCTTGTTCGACTACTCGCGACCAGCTTAGCGAGTAGTCGCGTACGTCGATGCGACTAGGCGCTTGAGGCTTAGCGGTAGACTGCCATGTCATAGCCGGTACGAGGGCTGGATATTTGTCGAAATCGTTGGTTGCGAAATCATAGATTCCCTTAGTGTTGTCGGTAAAGAATTTACCACGGAAATAAGCATGTCCCAAACCATATTGTCGAGCTACATGCATTTCGCGAGTAACGTCGCCAATCTCCCATTTTCCCTCTCTTGGCGAAAGGAAATAAATGCCAAGTCCAGGAACAATAGTCTTGCCATAACTTTGCTCTGCCCAGTCGATAGCAAAAGGAAAGAAATTGTTGTCGCGGAAATACATCATCGGATATAGCTGGTCCATAAGACCATTCTTGAGCCAGTTTTGTGCATCTTGACAAACCTTAGTATATGCATTCCAACCATGACTCCAATAGCGCGAAAGATCATCATGCTTGCCAACGGGCGAACAGCTCATCTTTACCCAAGGCTTAAGAGATTTCACTCGGTTAGAGATTTTGCTCACGATGTTTGTAATATACTGTCGGCCTTGGTATCTTGACACCTTTATATTCCATGTCTCAGGATATCTGATATAGTCGAGATGTATGCCGTCGATATCATAGTTGCGAGTTATCTCTTCACATATATTAGATATGTAGTCGCCAGTAGCAGGATTTTCAGGGTTCATATATCCATCTTCGCCAATTTTCTTTATCAGTCGTGGATATTTTTTTCTTAGTTGTGCACATCCTGTACCCTTCCATTTTCCTACAGGTATCGTCACCACCCAAGCATGCAGCTCCATACCTCGGTTGTGGCATTCCTCAATGGCAAAAGCCAAGGCATCATAGCCTGGACTCACGCCAGGCTTTCCGCTCAAGCATCCATCCCAAGGTTCGTATGCCGAAGGATAAATGGTGGTTGCGCGGATGCGAGTTTGCAAGAGAATGGTATTTATTCCTGCTTTCTGATATTTATCGAGTAGTGTGCGGAACTCTTCTTGTTGTTTTTCTCGGCTTCTGTAGCCTTGTGCGTAGTTATGAGGCCAGTCGAGTCCGCCTATTGTGGTAAGCCAAACAGCCCTTACCTCTCTCTTTGGCAAAGGTTGCGCCAAAGAAGATAACGAGAGAAATGACAAAAAGATGGCTATTATAGTGGTTTTATTCATTATTCTTTCAATTTGTGCACAAAGGTACTCATATTTTTTTTGAATTCAAATAATTTGTTTACTTTTGCATAGTTAATTAAACTTTCAACAGAAAATGATATCATTTACTATTGCCTTATTGGCACTTGTTGTGGGCTATTTGTTCTATGGCAAATTCATAGAGCATGTGATGGGTCCTGACAACAGACTTACACCAGCTGTTGCCAAAGCCGATGGTGTTGACTATATCGTCATGCCTGGTTGGAAAATCTTCATGATTCAATTCTTGAATATTGCTGGCACTGGACCAATCTTCGGCGCTATTATGGGAGCATGGTATGGTCCTGTGGCGTATCTGTGGATAGTATTTGGTTGCATTTTCGCAGGAGCTGTGCACGATTACCTTTCAGGCATGCTGTCTATGCGACATGGTGGAGTAGGATTGCCAGAACTTGTTGGCAAGTATTTGGGCAACACCACCAAGAATGTGATGCTTGTGTTCTCGGTATTGTTGCTCGTCATGGTGGGCGTAGTGTTTGTATACAGTCCTGCCATCATCCTTGAAGGAATATATGGTTCGCGTATGTGGTGGATAGTGGCAATATTTATATACTATATCATCGCAACAATGCTACCTATCGACAAGATTATAGGCAAGATTTATCCCCTCTTTGCATTCTCGTTGCTCTTTATGGCTTTTGCTTTGCTGATAGGCTTCTTCGTGAAGTTGCCAGACATTCCTGAACTATGGAGCAACCTTTCTGATTGCAACTATAACGACAATACTGCATGGCTTGGCACAGATTCTTTCATGACCAAGAATCCTATCTTCCCATGCCTTTTCATCACTATAGCCTGCGGAGCTATTAGTGGTTTCCATGCCACTCAGAGTCCGCTTATGGCACGTTGCGTGAAGCACGAGAAAATGGGCCGACCAATCTTCTATGGCGCTATGATTACCGAAGGTGTTGTAGCCTTGATTTGGGCAACAGCCTCTATGTATTTCTTCTACTACGGCGGATGGCGCGAGGTTGTTGATGCTGAGACTGTTAACAAGTTTATGCAACAATATGGTACAGAGGGTGGCAAGACACTCGTTCAGTTCTTCGATGCTCCAACAGTAGTGAAGTACATCTGTTCTGGTTGGCTCGGCATGTTTGGCGGCATTCTTGCTTTGCTTGGCGTAGTGGCAGCTCCTATCACAAGTGGCGATACAGCATTCCGTAGCGCACGCCTTATCATAGCAGAGTTCATAGGTTTGGAACAGCACTCTTTGCGCAAGCGTCTGTATATCTGTATTCCTGTATTTGCTGCAGGTCTGTTGTTGCTGTTCTGGCAAATGAACAATCCTAATGGCTTCAACACTATCTGGCAGTATTTCGGATTGGCAAACCAAACCTTATCGGTATTTACACTATGGACAATAACAGTTTATTTGGTACAACAGAAGAAACCATTCATTGTTACCTTGATACCAGCAGTCTTCATGACCGTAGTTTGCTCTACATTCCTGTTGATATCTAAGCAGGCATTAGGACTAAACGAGACCATAGCCTATACGGGTAGCGTGGTAGTATTGGTACTATCGCCGGTGTTGTTCTTTGTGTGGTATACAAAGAAAATGAAATAGAATCGCATTATTAACAAAAAGAATTTATAAGCATGAAAAAAACTCTTCTTGCAGCATTGTTTGCTGCGTTTACTTCCTTCTCTGCCTATGCTCAGTTCGAGGTAGATAAAGTTTATATAAGTGGCGCATTATCAGGTTTCAACCTTAACTATTGTGGCTCTAAGGATTTTACTCTCAATATAGATGCCAAGGCGGGATATATGGTTGAGGACAACTGGATGGTTTTGGGTCAGACTTCATATAGTCATAGCGGCTTGAAGGGCGTTTCTGATGCTATCTCTGCAGGTGTTGGCGGACGATATTATATTCAGCAAAATGGTCTGTTCCTTGGCGCCGGAGTGAAATACCTACATGCTAAGCATTTCGACGATTTTATGCCAGGTGTAGAATTGGGCTATGCTTATTTCATCAGCCGTACTGTTACCGTGGAGCCTTCTTTGTATTATGATCAGTCGTTCAAGAATCATGCCGACTATTCTACAATAGGATTCCGCATTGGTGTTGGTATTTATCTATAATAATATAAATGGACCAACAGTTTCCTTCGTTATTGCTTGACAGAGCAGTAGGCGAATTTGCAAAACTTCCAGGCATAGGACGCAAGACAGCTTTGCGTCTTGTGCTTCATTTGTTGAAACAGTCAACAGAAGATGTTGAGGCTTTTGCCGATGCGCTTACCACTATGAAGCATGATGTAAAATATTGCTCGGTTTGCCATAATATTAGTGATACGGATATTTGTCCAATATGCTCAGACCATCGTCGCGATAGTTCGCAGATATGTGTGGTCGAGAATATTCGTGATGTTATGGCTATCGAGAATACCATGCAATATCATGGATTGTATCATGTGCTGGGTGGCATAATCTCGCCTCTTGATGGTGTAGGACCATCGGATATTGAAATAGCTTCGCTTGTTGAGCGTGTGGCTGCAGGTGGAGTGTCGGAAGTGATTTTGGCTTTGAGCCCTACATTGGAAGGTGACACCACCAACTTCTTTATCTCAAAGAAATTGCGACAATACCATGTTAACATCACAGTTATTGCTCGTGGCATCTCTGTAGGCAACGAACTTGAATATGCTGACGAGGTTACGCTCGGACGCTCAATATTAAAACGCACCCCTTATGAACAATGAAAAAATGTGCTCGTAAACTTCAAGCTATAGTATATTCTGCTATAGGATTGTCGTTGTTGATGATCATATTATTTGAAACAGACATTCTTGCACCAGGCTCATGTGGTGGCAATCTGACAGCTGAGTTTTATACTCTCATGGCTGCAGAGCTTATCACTATCTGCGTGGTGCCTTTGGCTTTGTGGATGTTTAGAGCTAAGACTATCAAGCAAAAGCTTATCTCTGGCAAAGAGCATTCTTTGCTTCGCTTTGGCATTTTGCGATTGTCGTTGCTCGTTGTCCCTATGGTTGCCAATACCTTATTATATTATATGTTTATGCTTCCATCGTTTGGCTATATGGCGATAATATTGTTTCTATCAATATTCTTTGTATTCCCATCCATGGAGCGTTGCGTAGGTGATGTAGCAGAATAGTGATTCCATATGTAGGCTTTTTATTGCCTATACTCTCTAAGATATTATAAACATCCATAATTAATAAATGGCAAAACTCTCGATAGTAATTGTAAACTACAATGTCAAACATTACATCTCGCAATGTTTGGATTCGGTCTTCAACTCTTCGCTGAAAGATGTTGAAGTTATTGTTGTTGACAATCATTCGCGCGATGGCTCTGTAGAATACATAAAGAGCAAATACCCGGAAGCAAAGGTTATTGCTTCAAACCATAATCTTGGTTTCGCACGTGGCAACAATCTTGCTCTGCGTTCCATAAAAAGCCAGTATGCGTTGCTATTGAATCCTGATACCATTCTTACTACCGATGTGTTGCAGCGTTCGGTAGATTTTATGGATGCCAATCCTAAATGTGGAGGCTTGGGAGTGTGTATGCTTAATGTCGATGGCACTAAGGCTATGGAGTCGCGACGTGGTTTGCCAACACCGCTAACATCTTTCTATAAGATGATAGGATTATGTAAGCGTTTTCCTAAGCATAAATCTTTTGGACGTTATTATCTTGGATGTTTGCCTTGGGATAAACCGGCTTCTATAGAGGTTATTAGTGGCGCATATTGCATGTTGCGCAAAGAGGCTCTCGACAAGGTTGGATTGCTTGACGAAGATTTCTTTATGTATGGCGAAGATATCGACCTTAGCTATCGTCTGCTCAAGGGTGGTTACGAGAACTGGTATATTCCTGCCACTATGCTTCATTATAAAGGCGAGAGTACTCAGAAATCATCGTTTAGATATGTGCATGTGTTCTATGAGGCTATGCTCATCTTCTTCCGCAAACATTATGGACATCTGTCGTTGATATTTAGCTTGCCGATAAAGTTTGCCATCTATATCAAGGCTGCATTAACGCTCGTGGGTATGCAACTTGATAATGCCAGAAAGATGCTCGGATTTGTTGATACTCGTTATCATGACACTTCTCGATATTTCTTCCTTGGTAGCGAGTCGTCGCTTAAGGCTTGTCGCAATTTGGCAGAAACAAAAGGTTTGCAGGCGGAGTATTTCGAAGCCACAGCCAATACTGTACCTAATGGTCATCTTGGCGTGCCTGAGCTGAAACTCGTGAATGGTGTAGACAACTTCATCGTTTACGATCTTGCTTCGTATACCTATGATGATGTGTTACGTATCTTTGCATCTTCGCCAAAGGCTAATGTTCAGATGTCGTTCTATCATCCTAAAGAGAATTTGATTATAACAACCCAAGAAGTGCTGAAATAATAAGGTATGGAAAAAATAGTAAGGTTGAGAGCAATAGAACCTGAAGACCTCGAATTGCTCTATCTTATAGAAAACGATATACAATTGTGGAATGTCGGAGCTTCGAATGTTCCTTATTCTCGCTATGTGCTCCATGATTATATTGCCAATACAGCATCGGACATCTATACAGACAAGCAGTTGCGACTTATCGTCGAGAATCATGGTGGGGAAGTGGTTGGTATTGCCGACCTTGTGAATTTCGATCCTCGTAACCTTAGAGCCGAAGTAGGTATCGTAATCATTGATAAGTATCGCAATCATGGTTATGGCACAGCTACTCTTACCCAGTTAATAGATTATGCTACAAACATTCTGAACATCCACCAGCTCTATTCCGTTATTCCGTGCTCAAACGATAAGTCTGTTTCTTTGTTTAATAAACTTGGTTTCAACGAATCTTCTGTACTTAAAGATTGGCTCTGCATATCATCTAAATTTGTTGATGCAGTATTAATGACAAAGATTATTGGCTGACACAGATTATGATTATAGTATGCTAAAGATTGTTGGTATCCTATGATTATAGGGTAGTGGAATGGGTAAAAATACCCTATAATATTTGGTTGTTTAAATAAAATCATTTATCTTTGCATACGCTATTGCAAAAGAGGTAGTAAAGTTTTTGCCGATATGGCTCAGTTGGTAGAGCAACGCATTCGTAATGCGTGGGTCCCGGGTTCGAGTCCCGGTATCGGCTCCTCTTTCCATTGTCACATTATGCGGTAGTAGCTCAGTTGGTAGAGCATCGGCTTCCCAAGCCGAGGGTCACGGGTTCGAGTCCCGCTTACCGCTCTAATACTTTCCTTTGTTTTTTTTTGTTAAATTCCCCATCAAAAAAAGTATCCTATGATACTTTGCAAAGTAATACGTGATACTTTTCCAAGTAATACGTATTACTTGGGCAAGTATCATGTATTACTTTTTCCTGACTTCCAAGTCAAGGAATTCTGCCGATGTTATTGTATGTTCAAAAAAGTTTTAGCGTACAGCTATAGTTCTATAAATTAATAAATAGATAAAATCATCGTTTTATTCTTTAGGATTCCAAGTATAAATATACATATAATCTGTTCCCAAAGCATACTTATAATCTACAAGGTATTCGTTAAGTACATAAATTCTGCATGTCGTAGGGATAAAAGCTTCACTTAAATACTTGGGGTCCATTCCTTTAAAATATATGCTCTTAAGGTTGAAACTGCACATGAAGCAATTTTCCCCCAACGAAGTAACAGATGAAGGAATTATGATTGATGTTAAGCTGCTACAGCCAGAGAAACAATATTCCCCCAACGAAGTAACAGATGAAGGAATTTTGATTGATGTTAAGCTGCTACAGTCTTCGAAGCACATCCTACCCAACGAACTGACAAATGAAGGAATCTCGATGGATGTTAAGCCGCTACAATCAGCGAAACAGCAACTCCCTAACGAAGTAATAGATGAGGGAAGCTCAATGGAAGTTAAACCACTACAACCTCTAAAGCAATTTTCCCCCAACGAAGTAACAGACGAGGGTATCTTTATGCATGTTAGGCCGTTACAATTATAGAAGCAATAATCACTCAACGAAGTAACAGACGAGGGTATATCAATGGTAGTTAAACTGCTACACTTTTGGAAGCAATATGACCCCAATGATGTTACAGATGAAGGAATTTTGATGGAAGTTAAATCTTTACAATTTGAGTATTTACAACCGATTATTACTCAATATTTTATAGATAATAAGTCAGAAATATGGTTGTTATTTTTAATTGCACATTCTAAAAGGTGAAGATTTAACGCTTTTATTGATTATTAACTCAAAAAGGACATCAACTTGGGTCGTTTCTTCTCTTTTCCTTGCTATTCGTTTCCGATATTCCACTTTTGTTTTGGTCTATCTCATATGTACTGCAAAGGTATTGATTTTTGTTTGATATTGCTCCTTGCTTGCTCCTTGTCGTAGATTAATTTTCACACAGGAATTTTTGTTCTCTTTCTATAGGGGCTTGAAACAATCCATTTATTGGAAACAATTAAAGACGGAGCTGGTTTGCCCCAGTGCTTTTTAAGAAACAGGGCAATTATTTTATCTCCACAAAGGCTCTTGTTCCCAATTATGAGGAAAGCCTAATAAACGAGTTCTTACTGATGGGTATTTCGATAAAAGCTGCTTGAAATCTGCAACAAAAGTGTTGCCCATAGAAATGGAGTTAAGCCAATACACCACATAGCAGAGTTGCGGATAAAGTGTTTGTTCACGGAACGAGAAATCCGTAATCCATGTGTTTGGCATACGCATAGGCATCATTGGCTTGACAGGAAAGACCCGATTTGACAGTCTTGAATGATGGGCGCAGCAATTACGAAGTACGGGTCTGGGTACGGATTAAAAGGCTAAGTGATTATTTTCAGTCATTTAGCCTTTTTAATTATCTAATTTTTCCCCACATTTTCCCCACAGCTGTCTATTTATATACAGGGCAACCGCATCAAAATAACGTTAGCTTAGGAAACAAACGTAGTTTTCAACCTCCTCCTCTCCCTTATTGTCCATTTTCCTAAAAAAACCATTGGTCCAAATCGAAACTACTACCCCATAAAAATTGATTTTTTGCCCCATATAATTCAAATTTCCCTTGCGGGTAATATTTTTTAAGAAACATGATTTTTGACAACAGGCTATTATTCAGACAAATACAAAATTATGCATTTTTAAGGGGGGATATTGTAAATTGTTGAAACTTCTCATCCTTGTATCCACCCCACTTATCCCTATTAATACAAAATCGACAAGTATTGATTATCAGGTTATTGACATTTTGATGCGGTTGCCCTGATTTATATATTTTAGAAACATATTTTTCCGTAAAGTTATGTACCTTTCCTCTATAAAACCGAAAAGAAATCGTCACAGAAGTAACTTAAACCAAA
>ENA-OYWJ01000098-OYWJ01000098.1-human-gut-metagenome-genome-assembly--contig:-NODE-98-length-44488-cov-8.271938_pt1 | contig 44488 bp, 58 predicted proteins | sample MGYA00244169_ERZ653395 | MGnify/ENA primary metagenome ERZ653395 (study PRJEB26926, sample SAMN06165120) | human gut metagenome | biome: ENVO:00009003; feature: ENVO:2100002; material: ENVO:00002003...
GCAAGGTCTGTTCCCGGTGCTGCCCCCGCATAACGGCGGTAAGGTATTCAAGAACTTCCTGTGCATCGGCGGTTTTCTCGTTATGCAGCCGTTCAAGCTGTTCATCAATATAGGCTTTGACTTCAACATTTTTCAACATTCGCTGTCCTTGACTGTATGCGGTTTTCTCATTGTACCCCGCCCGGATTGCCGCCTGTGTAGCGTTACAATCAATCAAGTATTCATCAGCAAATTTCCTTTGTTTTGCGTTCATAAACAGCAACCCCCTTTCAGTCAGGTTAATTTCAAACATCCTATGCCCTGTTACGGTAGGGCGAACCGCTTTTTTTCAGGTTCGACTAAAGCACGAATTTTCTATAAAAAATTTTCCCGGTGGGTAGGAGTTCACCGACTATGCCCGAAATCGGCTATGAGTACCCCACCGGGAAAATAAAAAATCAACAAGGTTTCCCCTTGCTGATTTTTCACTATACATTATATCACGCCCCCTATATAACAAGATATATGAAACACATCATTTTTCCTCACTTTTTATAACTTGTTCAAAGGCTTTTAGTGCGTACCTGTGCATATTAAGAACATACTGATATGTAAAGTTCATTTCAACGGCGATAACCTCAAACTTTTTGAACTCAACATACCGCTTGAACAAAAGGGCAATGTAATCCGGGTTCTTCAAGCCCTGAATCTGATTGATTATCTTGTGCTTCTCGTCAACATACCGATCAATTTCAGCATTGATTTCTTCTTCAAGGTCAACAATTCGCCCGATCAGCTTCACAAACGGGGCATCCCCGGAAGGGCTTGTTTGCACTCTCTCTTTTGAATAGTCAATGCTTCCGGTGCTTTTCGACTTCAAACGCAAATCGCCTAATTCCTTGATTTTCTGATTTATCACGGTATCTAACCGCTGTAACTGCTGCAAATATTCTTTTGCCTTCATAACAATCTTCCTTTCTTCATCTTGAACCGATAACTTGAACCGTTTCAAAGTCTTTATTTTTCGGGGCTTTTCAAAAATTAGCGGTTCAAGGGTTCAAGTTCAACTTGCCATTTTCTTTATATTTATTTTTAGAGAAACATTGCAAATCGTTGATAGTATAAATTCTATCTTTTTTAAGAACTCAAAAATAACTTGAACTACTTGAACCGCAAAGCGAAAAACCCGCATTATACAAGGCTTTCAGGCGGTTCAAGTTCCAACAACTACAACTTGAACCAATCTTGAACCGCAACTTGAACCCCCTGCATATTTTGAAAGTTAATTTTCAAAAATCAGCTCTGCACACAAGCCCTTTATCCAATCACGGCGGGGAATCTGTGAAATCCATTCATCAGGAACACCGCTTTCACCACCGCAACCGTAATATATCCCGGCAAGCCCGCCAGCAACCGCCGCAACGGTATCAGTATCTTCACCCAAATTCACGGCGGTAAGAACGCAATCCCGGTATGTGTTGGTATTCAGGAAACACCAAAGGGCGGCTTCCAGTGTGTCAACCACATAGCCGGAACTTTTCACAAAGGTTCGTTCCAACCATTCAAGATCAATTAGCTTGCAGAATTCAGAAAGCATTGAAACGGTTTCAATTTGCCCTTTGAACTTTTCAATTCCGCTGAAAACAGCTTCTTCTTTCTTCATCCCATTCATCAGGTTTTCAACAACCGCCGTATAAATGCGACAAGCGAAATCTGAAATAAAGTGTGCGTGTGTCAGGTGTGCAACGCTCAAAAGTTCAGCTTCCTTTTCCGGGTAATCAAGCAACATTGCAACCGGAAGAATACGCATCAAAGCCCCGTTTCCGTTATCCATGCGGGTTTTGCCGCCGCACTTTGCAGCATCCTTTCCGTTGGCATAACGGGCGATTGCCCGCCTTGTTCCACCGCCCACATCAAACACTTTCCCGTAAGGCGTGAACATTCCATCATTCAGCCAATGGAAAAAGTTCTGCATAATATCAGCCGGATCAACCTTCCCCAACTTCACCATGCTATCAAGGGTTGCAAGTGTCAGGCTGCTATCATCCGACCATGTACCGGGCGGCTGGTTGTATGTTCCGTAACCCGTCATATCTGTAATGGTGAAGGTATCACGCTTTCGGAATTCCACCGGAACACCCAAAGCATCACCGACCACAAGCCCCATAATTCCATTGTAAAATTTATTCATAGCTGCACCTTCCTTTCTCAAACGCCCAAAATGCGGGCTGCAATCATATCTGCGGTATGCGTATAGAGTACATTCGGGAAATTGGTTACTGCCCGCCCGTAGCTGTTCCAATTCTCTTTATCGTCAAACGCTCCCATGTGCCACCTGATACAAAGCATTTCTTCTTCCGTAAGCCGCATATACTGTTGCAGCATCATCACCGATTTATCACCATGCCCCGGAAGAAGGGTTGCATTGTTATATTCCCATGCTTCATTGTCGGTTCGGGTGTAATTATCCACCTTGCATAAATCGTGAAACATTCCCACAATCAGGGGGCTTCTTCCGTCCTGCCACTTTAATTCAAGTCGTTTTGTAAGCGACAAAAGCGAATTTGCAACGGCAAGTGAATGATCGAACAACGCCCCGGAATATGCCCCGTGGTGGTGAATGGAAGCCGGGGCTGTGAAGAAGCCCTTTTCCTTCAAGGTATCAATGAAGCCTTCCGGGAATCGGTCAGGCATACAATATTTCATTGTTTTCTTGAACTGTTCAATTCTATCCTGTTCGGTAAAATTATTCATCATCTGAACTCCCTTCCTGTTTTGGTGTCTTTGATTTTTACCCGTTCAATCAGTTCAAAACCCGCTAAACGAATAATGAACTTCAATACTTTTATCAATTCAGAAGCCCGCCTTTCGGTTTCGCTTTCCTCTTTGATTATGTTCTTTGTTCCGGCGTAAGCCGTAGGATCAGCATAGCCTTCATTGTTAAAATATGGATTGTTCATCTTTGCCACCTTTCAATTTATCCACCTGATAATAGGATCACCCTTGAACCCCTTTTCCCATACAAACCACGCATAGCAGATTGCATTGTTGGAAGGGTATTTTTCAAAATCCCCGTTCATTGCACAATTCAGGCGGGAAGAACTCACATATACAACCTTTGGCGGGTTATGTAAGAAAAATTCTTTTCGCTTCTTTCCTTCAAGGAATTGCAGCTTCAAGAACATTGCAACTTTCCTTCCCGTCTGCACACTGTTCAACGCTTGTTCAACGAATTCCAAAGCGTATTTATAGGGCGGGTTTGTGATAATATCCCCTTCAAAATCATCAAGGGTTTCTTTCAGGAAATCCAGCGGTTCAGGATCACCAAAGCCCCGGTATATTAAATCTGTGCTGATAACCTCGAACCCGTGTTGTTCCAGCACCTTTGACAAATGCCCTTCACCACACGCACATTCCCATATAACCGGGGCAAAATGTTCTTCCGCAAGCAGAAGTTCCATTGCACGGGGCTCAGTAGCATAATAATCATGCTGCTGCCTGTCCTTATCGCTATGATTGGAAGCACCCAATGTTGTGTAAATGCTTCTTTGATTGCCCGTCCAATCTTTAGCTTCTGTTCTCTCTCTCTCTCTCTCTCTCTGCTGTGTTCATTCAAAGTGTTCACCCCTTTCAACTGTCTGCCCGAACAAATATCCGGTACTTTTTGCCGCTGATTTTTTTATCAATAACCTTCATGTTCAAAATGCGGTTCACTTGCTTTGAAAATTCAATACTACTCATAGGCTGGAAGCTGTTAGCAAGGCAAAATTCTTGATACCGCCTATAAACCTTGTTTGTCGGTTCATTCTCAATTTGAAATTCTTCATCTTCACATTCTTTGAAAAATCCCAAAATTGGATTGTTGTTTTCCTCGTATTCATCCATTGCCGCCTGAACCTTTGCGGAAGTGGTAAACGCCCGGTTTGTAAGTACCCGCTTCAATCCGGCAATTCCCAAAGTTATCAAGTATTCCATAACTTCATCAGATTTCAGTTCGTGCTTTATATACGGTCTGAAATCAGGATCAGCTTTTGAAAATGTGGCGTTGAATGGAATGATTGTCAATCGCCGCTGCACCGCCCCCGTTTTATCCTTGATACGGGGAATATTGTTTGCCGAAAATAGCAGCTTTGAATAATTGTTGAACTCAAAGGGATTTTGTCCCTTGCGTTCTGCTGATACCCGTTCACCCGTTACTAACTTCTTAAAGATTGCCGGGTTTGCAATGAATTCATCCCCTATATCATCACCGATATTTGCCAATTTGCCGAACATTTCAGCGGTTTTGAACCTATCACCAAGTTCTTTCAGGTCAAGGGAAGCAATGTTTTCTTCCCCTAATAGGGTTTGAACCATTGAAAGGAAGGTACTTTTGCCGTTGGATTTATCCCCGGTCAGAATGAAGGCTTTGCCTAACTCATTTCTGCGATAGAAACAATACCCAATAGCTTCTTCCAGCAATGCCCGGATCGCCGGATCACCACAAGCAATTTTGTTCAGGGTTTTATCTGCCAATTCTGAATAGGCTTCCGGGTTGTAATCCCACCTGATTTTGTTTGTGATAATGTGTTCCGGGGTGAACGCCACAAAGGAATCATCCACAATGTTATATAACCCGTTGGCAAAGGCTATCATATTAGCATCTTCCGCTTGTGTGTTTTCCCTGATAAGAATATCAAGGTAGGCAAGAACTTCCGTTCTTTTCGCCCTGTTCAACTGTGGGATATGCTTAATCATTTCAGCTTCAATTTCTCCAAGCCCGGAAACATAAATTCCGTTTTTGTAGATATGTAGCTGATTGTTGATCTTGATAATGTGGTGATTGTTCTTCAAAAAGGTTGCGAACTTGTCAAACAAGAATGTTGAACCTATGAAGAAAACAGGCTTTTTGAAAGCATCATCACGAAGGATTGTTTCAACTTCATCATCCGAAAGCGGAACTTTCAGCACAAATTTATTGATTATCCTGATTGTTTCCCTTGCTTCTTCCACGCTGAAATCGTTGCTTTGCAGCGTAAGAATATAGTTGAACAGGCTTTGATTTCTGCCATCCCCGGCATCCATGTTCAGGAATTCCATGTTTGATTTAACGGGGTGAAGCCAGCGGGGAAGGGGCTGTGCTTCCTCATTTTCGGCGGTATCATAAAGGATTTCCCTTTCTTTGCCGTCGTATTTCAACACTTCATAGGAATTCCGTGTACCGATTTTAATATCAGCGGTCAAACCTATTGCCAGTTTGCAGCCTGTTTTGTTGGTTGGTACTCCGCTGTTCTTGAATAGGAAATGCTTGCCCCTGCTGGTACGGTAAACCCGGCAAGTCAAGGCGTATTCCTGCACTACCTTGAACAGTATTTCAGAAGTTTCAGAATCATCAATATCAACAAGAATTGTGTCCGCTGCCAATATTCCAGCGTATTCCGGCAATGACTGAACCTGTTCAAAGGTTTTGAAATCTGTTCTGCCCTTGAATTTCTCTATGCACTTTTTATTTTTGGTTTCAACAAAACCTTTGAAGAACAATTCCACTCACCACCTTATATTGATTTCAAAAATTCAAGCTGTTTTTCAAACCAATTCTTGAACTTCAAATTACTGTTCGCATCCGAAAGGGCTTTTTTGTAGGAAGAAGTATATTCTTTCAAATCTGCCCTTGCCTGTTTTAATTCCTCTTTGGAAAGTAAAACACCGTTTGGGTGCTTTCGGCTCTGAATCATTCGCTGTGTGTCCGCTGTTTTCTGCTTGAAATCGAAATATTTTTTTCCGTTTTCTTTCCGCAACTCCACCAAATCAGCAATCCGATTTTGAAAATAAACTTTCAAAGTTTCCTTCAATTCATCTTCATGCTGCCAATCCAAAGCAATCACCTTCAACAGCTTTTTGTACCGCTGTTGTGAACATGGGAAGAAGAAATCCATGTGAATGTTCATGTACCCGGTTTCCCACTTGATATATAAATCGTTGTTCATTACATCACCCCAAAATCTGCTAATCTTTTATTTGCAAAATCAATGTACCATTGCCGATCTAATTTATCCGGTACGGCAACACCCTTCACATCATCATTAAAAATGAAGCAATGTGCCGGGGAATTTGTCAGCTTTGCGGTAGTTTTCCTTATTGCATGAACCTTCTTTACACCCGGATCAGAATGGTTCTTTGAAGCAAACACCCTGATACACTTTTCTTTTATAGGCTTATCACCGTAAAGAATGTGCGTATATTTGCTGCTGATCCTTGAAACAAGCTGAAATTCTCGCAAATCTTGACATTCCAAAATGGTTCGTTCAACCGGAATCCCTTTAATCATGTAATCAACCAACGCTTTGTTGATAATCGGCAAATCGTAACTTAAATCATTCAGCTTCATTACATAGCCGCCTTTTGCCTTTACTGCCCCGGTTTGCCTATCAATCAGCAAATAGTTGTTTACATCTTTTTGATAAATCGTGCCTATGAAAGTATCAAAATCCATCTTCATTCCGGTTCGTTGTTCCCACTCATACACAATATCATCCAAAATATCAAAGTCGTGTTCGTAATCTTTCAGCTTCACAATGATACCGTCCGTGTTGTTTTGAATAAGTTCACAATACGGTTCAATGTGTTCAACCAAATCCAGCAAAAGTAATTGCCCGTTTATACAAATGCTGTTGTTACTCATAGGATCGTACAATGCAGAAGATTTCTGTTTCATCTGCCCGGAAATAGCGTTATCCATGATTTTGAAAGGTTGGCGGGCTTTCTTATCACCCTTCCGCTTAAATTCAATGTTGCTATCGTGGATAAACTCGAAATTTTCAGGGTGATCCATTACCCTATATCCAAAATGGTATTTCTTTTGAAGGGAAGGGTAATAAGCGGTTACATCAATAATCAGAAACACCCCGGAAGCCGAATATTTCAACCTTGCGCCATGCCCGCCGCCCCATGCAAAAGTATGTTCAACACCCGCAACAATCTGTTTATCCTGCTTCTTGCTGTAATCGTGATTTTCAGGGTTTGCATACCAATCTGCAATGTGCCGATATTTTTTCAATTCCAAACATTCAAGAATTGGGAAATCAAATTCATCCTGAAAATCTGCCCCTTTTCTGTTACCACCCAAAATTTCAGCGGCAAGTTGGGCTTTCGTTTTTGAAATTGAATCCATGCTTAAATTAAAATGCTTTATGAAGTACATCATAGTGTTAAATTCTTCTGTTCGTTTTAAGAATACCTGAATTGTTTGTTCAACATCATGCTTGCAATATTTAACGGTTTCAGCAATTTCTTCATCTGTTAATTTGCGGTCAATGTTGAAGGGAACAGAAGTTTCTTTTATATCATTTCCCATGAACCCCTCAAAGGATTTCAAGCCTACATCCGTATTCAGCATTACATCATAATTCCAAAGCGGAAAATTTCTGAAAAGACTGCTGAACTTCCAGCCGGGATTCCCCTTCACAATGATATAATCATTCACTTTTTTAGGATCGAACCCACAAAGGATAGCTTTCAAAATGTACTGATCGTAGTGTCGGCTATTAAAACCACACCAAATTTCCCTTATATTTGCCTTATATAAGGCTTCAAGTTCTTCCGGTGAATTGATTATCACATGGGTTTTCTTTGCGGTCATATCCATAACCACGACAAGCCAATCATAGGCGAAAACCTCAAAATCATAGAATAGCACCTGATTCACTCCTTCCTGTGTTTTTGAACGGGGTTGCAACCGTTCCCCCGCATTACCGGGGCATTGCTGCCCCGTTGCTCTGCGTTAATCTTCCAGAACATAAACTTCCTTGATTTCAAATTCGTTGTACCCCTTGCTGTTCTCTCTGTAATCAAGCTGGTACTCGAAGTTGTTATCAATGGCTTCCATAACATCCATAATCATGTTGCCGTACTGATTGTAAGTCTTGAACTGAATATCAATCGGATCAGCCATTTCCGCAACCAACGCCCGCATGAACTCATTGGCAATGTGAATCTGAAAGCCCTGTGTTACAACCTGATTCATAAAGATCAAGCTGCCCTTGTACTCGCCTTCCAAAATCTTCATCCAGCAAGTAACCATCGGATCGCCCTTTTTGGATTTCACCAATTCCAGCTTTGTGATAGCCACTTCATAAGTATCATGCGGAACTTCACGCCGCCCGCCGTTTTCGGCTGCTTCCTGAACATCCTTTGCAAGCCCTTCCGTGTCGATTGCCTTATCGAAATCATCCCAAATGTTAGCCATGATTTTTCACCTTTTTAACCTTTCTGATTTTAATTTTTCTTTGCGGTCAAGATACCCTTAACCAATTCAAAAGCCTGTTCCGCTGTGAACCCTACTTCCACATAGGCATCATAAAGCTGCTTTGCTGTGGAAGCGGATTTCTTTGCCATAGCTGCCGGATCAATCTTGAAGGGGTTTTCCGGGGTATGGCTCTTTGTCTGCTGCCCTTTCTGCTCCATTGCAATCTTCAAAGCAATGTTGAACAGTTCATCAGGAATACCAAAGGGATTGTTCATTGTGTGTACCTACCTTTCTTTAATCTCTTGCTTTACGCTTACGGCGGGGCTTTTCCTCACCCTCTGCCGGGGCTTCCGGGGGATTCATTGCACCATCAGCCGGGGTTGCGGCTTCCGGGGCGGGCTGTTCGGCTTCCTTTTCGGGCTGCTGTTCTGCCGCCGTTTCAGGGGCTTTCTGCGGGCTTTCAGGTTCAGGGGTATCAGTTATAGGCTGTTCCTCTTTCGGGCTGTCCTGCGGCTTATCTGCGGGTGTGGCGGGGGTTTCCGTCCTCTTTCTTCCGGTTCTTCCCGTCTTTGCCGGGGCTGCGGGTTCTGCCAAGCCGGAAGCAGCGTTTTTATTCGCTTCATCGTAAACAGCAAACAGGGCTTTCACATCAAGGGGAATATCCTTTGCGTTCACTCTCAAACGCCCGCCGCCGAAAATCACTTCATTGCTTTTGAAGCTGAAAGTGCGGGTTTCGCCATCTGCTACAATGCGGGCAACCACATCCACCATTCCGGCAACCTTGTTTGCAACCTTTTCCTGCAAGTTCGGCTTGATCGCTGTGATTTTATCACCGCCCTTGCGGGTAATATCCTTGCTGGTGTCCTCGTGGGAAATCAGGATAATATTTTCATAGTCAAGGTTCATCAGGCGTTTCAGCGTATTCAGGAATTCGCCCCGCACCTTATCCCACGCACGGAAGGAATCATCCGATTCATGGGTAATGCCCATCTGCTGGTACATATAAAGGCGACAATGTTCATACAAATCTTCCAAAAGGTCAACCACAATCGTTCTGAAAGTGTTTTCCTTCTTTTCCAGTTCGGAAATTGTGTCCTTGAACACATCCCAAGCAAGGGTTCTTTTCGTCTGTCTGCCCTCAACCCTCACTTCATCCTTAATGCGGATATACGGGGCATCAACGAACTTGATATTGCCGTCTGTGTTCAGCATCAGCGGATCAGGGAAGTTGTTTGCAAAGGTGGTTTTGCCGCAAAACGGCACACCATAAATCCAAAGCACACGCTTTTCAACCGCTTCAATGTTCCTTCTTTTGTTTTCAGGTAATTTAATCATGTAATCATTTCCTTTCTCACAATATTCTTGAAATTCGCAATACCTACAAAGGTAACTTTTTTCTTGCGGGAACTCTGTTTCCTCATTCACCGCCTTTATTCCAAACAGGAATTCAATAACCTTTTCAGGGTTGAACCCAATTTGAACCGATTTAACTTCCACCCCGGATAACGCTTCTTTCAGGCGTTCCCTGAATTCAAGTAGGGTTTCCGTTTTCTTCTGCCGGATTGTAACTTTGGGAATGAACACAAAGTACATATTCCGAATTTTCTTTCCGGGGTTGTTCCTCTCGAAAAAATACTTGTATTCGTGAAGCTGCCCCGATTGTTTGTAGCCTGAAACATTGTTTGAATACTTGAAATCGTAAAGGTCAAACACATCAGGAATTTCTTGATTTTCCCCGTTCAACCGCTGTTCGGTTCGGGCGGGTACAAGGTAATCAATGAACCCGTGGAAATCATCATCCTTGATTTCAACTTCAAACTGTCCACCGGGCGGGATTGCCGCCCTTGCAAGCGGGATCACCGTTTCAAACTTAATTATCTCGTTTATGTGTTCATCCGTGATAATCGGGAAGCTGAAACAATATTCCCTGGTTGCTTCTTCAAGGCTTTTTTCAATCCCGGTGTGAACCGTCTGCCCCAAAATCAAAGGGTTATCAGGTTCAGTTGCCGGAATCGTTGTCATTCCTTGAAGATAACGCATTTTGAACTTGCGTTTGCATTTTTCAAAGCAATCAACGCTGGAATGTGAATACCGCAATTTATCACCCCTTTCACTAAATTTTTGAATTCATCAAACCCTTCCGGGTAGAGGAAAACCCCAATCCCGCCGCTTGTGTTTATCCGGCTGATATTCAGCTTTTGCAATTCGGAAGGTCTGCCATTGGAAGCCTTTACTTCTACTGCAAGCATCACCCCATTCACGCAACATATCAGGTCAGGAATACCGGATTTCTGAAAGCCGCCGCCCCAAATTTTGGTGTACCAACCGACCATTTCAACCTTCATTCTGTCAGAAGGGAAGCCCGCCGGATATATACCTACCGAATGGAAGTATTTTTTGATCTGCCCTTCAAATAGCTTTTCTTCTGCCATTTCTTCACCCTTTCCAAAGCCCAAAACTTGATAATATAGAGAATTTGCATCAAGTAAGGGTGTTTCTGTTTGTACGCCATCACTTCACCGTGATTTTGACGGAAGCGGAAACATTGCTTGTTTTGGAATACTTTGCAGCTACATCCGGCAAATCTTTCTTCAACTTTGTGCTGTCAATGGTGGTTCGGGTTGTAGCCGCAACATAGGTGAACTTTACATCCTCATTTTCAAAGGATTTCACCCCGTATTTCTCCATTGCCGCTATAAGCTGAACCCGCATTGCCTTTTCCTGTTCCTCAATCTGCTTCTTCTGCAAGGTCAGGGCTGCAATGCTCTTGATAATTCCCGCCGCTTCTGTCTGCATGGCTGCAAGGGCGGTTTCCTCGCTGAAAGCATCTTCACAATCCGGGGAAAGTTCGGTGCATACATCCTTGCAGCTTTCCCTTTCCTCACACTCCAAACAGCAACACACCTTGCCGCAAGCGGAACTTTCCATTGCCTGTTTACACTTAATCATTGTTTGAACTCCTTTCCAATTCAGCGTTCAATTCCTGCTGAATTTGTAAAACTGATTTTGAATAGTTAATTTCAAAAATGCCTTGTTCCCACAACCGGGAAGCCCCGGTTTCACCCATGTTGTACGCCATCAGCACCTTTTCAGGGGTTTCATACTTTTCAAACAGCTTCCGCAATATGAACATTCCCGCCCGAACATTGCCGTATGGTTCGGTAAAATCGGTAATTCCAAGCTGTTCCTGCAAATACGGGTGATTGATTTCATTGATCTGCATCAGCCCGTAATCATTGGTTTTGCTGATAACATCCGGGTTGTAGTTGCTTTCCCGCTGGATCAACGCCATCACAAAGGTAAAATCCATTTCATAGGCTTGTGATAAGTAGAAAATGAATTCCTGCAAATCTTCATCCATAGGCACATTCAGCGGTACAAATTTCCGTTCCCCGTTCACCCATTCACCGGGCATTTCACCTTCAAAGATTTTCCCGTCAGGCTGTCCGAAAATCAGAACTTCCTTTTGGGTGTCAGGTTCAGATTTTTCAGGATTGCCGTTCCTTGAACAGATTGCCCCTATACCGAACCCCACAAGGGAAAAGATAATTGCTACCACTACCCACGAAATCAGAACACGCTTACCAATCGAAGCCTTCTTGATATTTCTTGAATAGTTCATCTGTATAGTCCTTTCGTAATTCCAAAGTGTGAAGAATATCTTCTTCAACTGTTCCGGGGCAAATCATCAGGTAATAGAAACAAGGTTTTTCCTGTCCGATCCTGTGAATTCGCTTCTTGCTTTGTTCAAACAGTTCACTTCTATCTGTCAGTGAAAAGTAAATGATTTTGTTTGCCTTCTGCAAATTCAACCCCATAGCCCCCGCCTGATACTGAACGAAGGTGATTGAATCCCCGTGTTCCTCATAGGCGGTTAAATCTTTTGTTTCCCCATTCACTACCGAAAAGGGGCGTTCCATCTCAAACACGATATTTTGTAAAGTGTTCAGTTCATCGTTGAAGTTATAGAACACAATCAACCTATCTTCCGTGGATTGTAGCAAATCCTTGAAATCTGCAAGCCGTTCTTTGTTTAAGTAACTGCATATCATACGGGCATAAATCCGCTTTGATAAAATCGTATCGCCTATGAATTCACGCCCATCAAGGGCAATGATTTCATCTCGCATGAACTTTCGGTACTCTTTCGGTGCTTTAGAATGAACTGGAATTATTGTCTGTTCGGGAAGGTCAAAGACTTCTTCCGACTTCATAAAGATTGCACCATGTTCAGCAAGTTTCTTTTTCAGGCGGTCAACATTTTTGTAACCTACCACATGGGGAATTCTGAACCCGCTGTTGTGATCTTCAATCCATTCCATTTCAACATACTGCTTGTAAAAAAGGTCTTTGCTGATATTCCATCCAAGCAACCGAAGCTGCGACCACAATTTTTCATACTTCCCGGCTGTTGGTGTACCGGATAGCAAAATCACATTTTCAGGCTGCATTTTCAGGATAAATTTTGACCGTTTGGCGGCTTCATTTTGGATAATGGAACTTTCATCAAGCATCAGAGTAAACCCGGTTATATGGGCGAAATATGAACGCCTGAATATCAAATCGTAGTTTATAACCCCTACACACTTACCGATTGTTCCCGTGAATTCTTCAAGCTGCCGCTTGTCAGTTAGGTCAAACACCGTAAGGGGGTAATACTCCCGGAAGTGCTTGATCCAATCGTCAATTTTTGTCTTTTGACAAACCAACACGATTCTTTCAGGAAAGGAATTTGCTTTTTCCGAACCTACAAAGGTTTTCCCTAATCCCATATCAAGGTAATAGGCAACCCGGTTGAAATCTTTGGTTTCGTCAAGTGCCTTGCTTTGGTGGGGGAATAGCTGCATAAATCAGCACCCCCTTAATCTGCATCAACATCAATCCCGGTGATCTCTTTGAAAATAGCCTTGTCGAAGTTCGGAATTGCTGTGATAACCGCCTTTTGACGGTCAGAAAGCCCACGCCACCAAATAACCGCACATTCGGAATTATCCAAAATTTTCAGATACCCGCCTGTGGTTTCCGCTTCCGGGTGTGCTGCCTTTTCTTCATCCGTCATATCCGAAAAGTAAATGTATTCAAGTACATCCCCCGGAATCTGATTCAGCAAATAGCGGGCTTCACTGTTCAACCAATCCTGATAAGTCCATTCAGAAGGCTTATTGAACAGATAGATTTTCGGGCTTACGGTGTTAAAACACCCGTTGGAAAAGCTGCACTTGTTCCAATCGCCGCTGTTCCAATCGCCGCTGTTGCAATCGCCGCTGTTGCAATCGCCGCTGTTCCGGTTGCCGCTGTTCCGGTTGCCGCTGTTCCAATCGCCGCTGTTCCGGTTGCCGCTGTTGCAAAGTCCGGTGCAGCCCTTTCCCGTATTCACGATTTCAAGCAATTCAGCCCACGGAATTTCACGCACGATCTGAATTTTGTTGGTGCAAGATTTTGTTCCGTCCGTATCGACTTCACCCAATGCAAGCACTTCCGCAACCTTGTTTTCCGGGTTGAACTGATAGTAATTGAAGCAATCAGCCGCCTTTTCGCAAAAATGGAAGCCACGATCACAAACCATAGGTTTCACATCTTCTTCATAAGTACCGCCCACCGCATACTGAAACGGTTTCCCGTTTGGGTTACAAGTCCAATCGGGATTGAACACCTTGAACCCTTTAACAACTCCTGTTTCACTCATTTTTGTTTATCCTCGCTTTCTGCCATCAGGCAACTTCATTCAAGGGAACTTCAATTCCCGTGTATTCGGTGAACTTTACGGAAGAAATAAAGTAGCTCCAATTTGTCAGCTTCACCGCATAGCCCCACGGGAAAACGCCATCCCGTAAACCCTGCATAACCCATTCTTTGGATTTCTTCATCAGCTTTGCCGCAAGGGGAACGGGCAAATTCACAACCCCGTCATGCTGAACCGTTGCAGCGGGTTCAAACATTTCAAAGTAGTTATCCTGAACCCCCAACGCACGGGCAATTTCCTGTTTGCGGTCTTTGGAAGGTTCGTTCTTCCCGGAAAGGTATTGACTGATAGAGGATTTACCGATCCCGGTAAGGTCTGAAAGTTTGGATTGTGTCAAATCCAGTTCTTTCATAAGGTTTTTCAATTTGTCTGCAAATGTCATAATCACTTCATCCTTTCTTTGTTTAGCCCTCAATCATGGGGCTTTTGTTGTACTGTTCCTGAATTCTGATCCGGTACTTGCCGCTGATTTCCTCACGATGCAAAATCCTGAATTCGCTGCCCTTATCACGCAAGGTTTCAAGATACTTTGCCGCTTCATTCTGCGTGTCGAACTCCAACACCCGATCAATACACGCTGCAATAACTTTCTTCATCCTGTTCACCGCCTTTCTGTTTGGTTCAATTATTTTGAACTTTCATGGTAAAAAAATATGCTTGAATTTCATCACTTGCCAAATCAAGAACTTCCAATGCCTTTTGAATCTCCGGCTGCTTAAAAGCAATCTTGTTGTTCAATTTCATTGAAATAGTTCTTTCGGAAAGCCCCATTCTTTCAGCGAATACCGCTTGCGTTCCGCACTTTTCAACGATCCTTCCGTTTAACTTTGCATAATCGTATGCCATGATTTCACCCCTTTCTTAACATCCTAAATGATTTACAATATCCCGGATCATTGCCGTACCTGAATCCATAGAAACATTTATCTTTTTTGTTCCACCTTCAAAAGCTGCTGTTACAATCTCGCTTTCGCTGTCATAGGTAAGGGAAACAAGGTCAGCCGCCCCACGAGTTTTCTGTAAAACCTTGCAAAGCAATTTGCAAATGGTTTCTTTATCTTCTCCGCTGCTTTCTGCCACAAAATCAAAGGCTTCAATCTGTTCTTTTGTCAGGGGATTGTTGTACTCCACATATCCCCACGCTTCACGCCCGATTTTCCCAACATATTCCCGGTTATCGAAATTGTGAATCAGCATTGCCGGATTGTCGGCGGGTTTGGGGTATGCCCCCGGTGTAATTGGTCTTAAAGTGCTATAATATCTAAACATTTTCATCATCCTTTCTTCAATAATTCAAGCACCCATTCAAGGATTTTGGCGGCTTGATCGTATCTTGCGAAAAGAATTTCATCTTTGTAAATGCCGCTTTCATATTCTTTTGCTTGCTTTTTCTGAAATTCAATTTCATGTTCAACTTTGGAAATAATTTCTTCCATAATCAACACCCTTTAATCTAAATCTTCAAGATCATCAAACCCGTTCCATACATCTTCAAGAATGATTTCCAGCTTTTCATTGACAATCAGACAAGCGGCTTCATCACCATAGGTTTCATGCTCTAAAAGGAATACTTTTTCGCCTTTCCATTCTGTTTCATCAATTACATACCATGTTCCGATATGCCCGTTGATTTTGATATTGTCTTTCTGCATTGTTATTCCCCCTTTCCGGGGAAGAAGCTGTTTAGGCTTCTTCCTCGAACTCTACATTGCAATCACCGCAAATAACATGAACTTCCTTTGTTGCCCGGATAATACAACCGCACATAGGGCAAACATATTTCCGGCTTGATTGTTTGGTTTTCGCTGCACCGGGGATTTTCGGAAGGCTCTTTCTGTGAAGTTCAAACTTCTTATCCTGCATACCGTCAACAAAGGCTTTCGCTTCATCATTCAGGCTTGTTTTCGTCCACCCGTATTTTGCATCCTTTTCAACGGTCAAGCCGTGCTTTTCAGCGGCTTCCTTGTATTTCTTATTGTGGTATGTGCCGCCCCTGCTTGTGTCCTGAACCCCAATTTGCAGATTGTAAAGGTGAACCATTTCATGTAAGAGGGTTTCCGCAACCTGTTCAAAAGGTCTTGCAAGGTGTTCAGCACAAATATTGATTTCATAGAAGCCATCATCTTTCTTCATAGCTTCCAAATCCTCTTTTGTCAGCGTGGAAAGGTCTGCAATCTTTTTCTGTTCGCCTACCGTCCACGCCTTCCAAGCGGTACACCACCCATAAGCACCCTTTGTTGTGTCCGGGCTTACCGTGATAACGGGGGTTTGAAGTTCATTGTTATAGAACTTTTCGTTGAACTTTGAAAATAAACTTTCAAGTTTTTCAATTACGGGCTTCAAACTTGTTTCTTTCATCTGTGCTACCGCCTTTCTTAAATTTCAGAACCCTTGATTTTCTCCACAAGGGCATTTGCCTTTTCGGTCTGCCGCTTGAAAATCTGATAGCAGCTTGTTTCTTTGTCGGAAGGTGTGCTGTCAAGCATCATCTTTTCAAATTCTCTCCCGGCACATTCAATGCAATGCTGAATGAATTTCCATTCCTCAAAAGTAAACTTCATAATCACTTCATCCTTTCTATGCTTGCCGTTGCAGCGGCTTGTTTGTTGTCGTTTGGTTCAATTCCTTTGAACTTGTCTATATTATAGCACCCCCTCTTGAAGTTGTCAATAGGTTTTTTCAAATTTTTTGAACTTTTTTCCTAACCCCCTTGAACTTTTCTTCAAAGTGCGTTATAATGTAAGTACCCCAATAAGGAAAGGAAGTGATTGCATGAAGGAATTCACCACGGCTGATAGGTTGAAGCAGATCATGGGTGAAAGGGGGTTAAAACAAGTTGATATTTTAGAAGCCTGCAAACCGTACTGCGAAAAATACCATGTTCAGTTAAAAAAGAATGATTTAAGTCAGTATGTTTCCGGGAAAGTAGAACCCAAACAAGATAAACTGTCTATTTTGGGGTTGGCTCTAAATGTCAATGAAGTTTGGCTTATGGGGTACAGTGTTCCCGCTGGAAGGGAAGAATTAGCCCAACTTGAACAGAAGCTACAACATGAAGCCGCTGCCTGTGAAATGTTTGAACGCTGCTATGGAAAAGAAGCGTTTCAAGCGGTCAAACTTTTCCTACAACTTGATACGCTGGATCGGGGGCGTATTATCGGTTCTATGGAAACGCTGTTAGAAGATGAAAAATATTCCATTCAAAAAGAATCATTAGGCGGGAAGGCAATATAATCTTTGTGGATTTCAGTTCAAGATAGGTTCAAGATAGGTTCAAGTTCCCGGTTCAAGATAAAACCCTTGAAATATCAGGAAAGTTCAAGTGGTTCAACTTGTTTTGCGTTTCTTTGTAGATACGATTTTTTTTCAACGCAATTTTGCATTGATTTTGAAAAATATAAAAGAAGTAAAAAGGCATCTTGAACTTGAACCACTTGAACCTTGAAAAGTTAATTTCAAAAAACAGAAAGGAATTTTGCTATGTTCGGTAAAAAGAAACAACCGGGTATTCCGGTACAACACTATGAAGGTTTGGATTTTCCAATAGATTTCCCTTGCAGAATTGAATTGACCGGGGAAGCGTTCACTATTGTTCGCTTGAAGCCTGAAACAACTGTTACACTTCCGATTGCACAAATCAAATCTTTTTCTGCAATGGAAGAAGAAAGCTATATGTTGAAGTATCACGGGCAAGCAAAAAGCACTTCAAAAACCGGATTTAAGAAGTATTATTTAATCGTGGAATATGTTTCCAAATTCGGGGAAGAAAAACGCCTTGCGTTTTGGGGTACAAGTTCAGAATATGGAAAGTTCATTGAAATGCAAAATATCAATTTGAATCAGGGAAGTAATTATTCTTTGTAAACAAAAAATATCCCCCGTCAGTGCTGCAACACCAACGGGGGAAGCGACCATAAATCAGGATGAAGTGATTTAGGCGGTCTGTCTATATTATATCACTTCACGGCTGATTTTTCAAGATAGGCGGTGAAGTTATGAAAAATCCGAATGGATATGGAACAGTAACGAAGCTGTCAGGGAACAGGCGAAAGCCCTATATTGTGAAGGAAGGCATATCAGGAAGGCAAAAGCCCATTGGTTACGCTGCCACACGGGAAGAAGGGTTAATAATGCTTGCCAATTACAACAATGATCCGTGGGATATTGAAACGGACAAAATCACTTTTCAAGAACTCTATGATTTATGGCTTGAAAAGCGGGCTGTGAAATTGGGTGAATCAAACAGAAGTTCCTTGAAATCAGCATATAAGCATTGTTCCAAACTGAACAAAATGAAGTATAAGCAAATCAAATCATACCAAATGCAAGATTGCATTGATAGCTGCGGGTGTGGATATTCCACGCAAGGGGCGATAAAGAACCTTTTCGGGCATCTTGACCGTTTCGCAATGGAACTTGATATAGTTTCAAAATGCTGTTCTGATCTGCTTACCTCTGATCCAATCCCCGAAACAAGCAAGGAAATTTTCACGGATGAAGAAGTTTCCCGGCTTTGGGAAAATGAAAAATTGGAATGGGTTGATTCTGTCCTGTTCTTCCTCTATACGGGGTTCAGGATTTCAGAAATGATTGCCCTGAAAACGGAAGCGGTTGATCTTGAAGCCCAAACCATGACCGGGGGAACAAAAACAGCGGCGGGAAAGAACAGGATAGTTCCCATTCATTCAAAAATTCAACACATAGTTCAAAAGCGGGTTGAACAATCCAAAAGCGGCTATTTGTTTGAGTACAACGGGAAGAAGCTGAATCAAACCCAATACCGGGCATTGTGGGCTGAAATCATGGGAAAGCTGAAAATGCAGCACACCCCGCATGAGTGCCGCCACACATTCAGAAGCCGCCTTGATTCTGCCGGGGCAAACAAGGTGTGCATTGATCGAATTATGGGGCATAAATCCAAAGGAACAGGGGAACGGGTTTACACCCACAAAAATATAGAAGAACTCAAATTGAACATTGAACTAATAACAAATTAGTAACAAAAAAGGCGGGAAGCCCCGAAAAATCAGGGTTTCCCGCCGTTTCTGTGTTTATTATACCATAATTCAGCCCGTTTTACAACCGCTGAAAACCCCGATATTTTCAGGGTTGTTCAATATATAAAGCGGTGCAAAGCGGGCAAAATCGGGGGCAATTAGTAACAAATTAGTATCAGATTTTTGTCAAATACTTCTTATCAACTGCCCCGGTAATTGCCCCGGTTTTCTGCGTGGAAATTACAATCCTGTTGCCGCTGATTTCACGCACATAGAGGGTTGAAGAATACACCCACGAAGAAAATTTTGTGCTGCTGCCATATACCGGGGCATTAGAAGCCAGCTTCACCTTATCACCAACCGCAAGGGAAGCCGCTACTGTTCCCCCGCTGGAAGAAACAGCTTTCCCCTGTTCCGTAGTGATATAGGTATCAAATCCGGCTGCTTTCAGCTTTGCCGCCATAGCATCAGCATTTTCTTTCTTGCTATATGCTCCAACCTGAATTTTGTAATAGCCGCCCGCCTGAACCATGTAAGTATCAAAGCCCGCCGCCTTTACCTTTGCAAGCTGTGCATCAGCGTTTGCTTTCTGCTTGTATGCCCCGGTCTGTACTCTGTAAAGAGTGCCGGAAGGTTGCTGTGAACCGCCGCCCAAACGGGAAGTAACCTTTGTCGCAAGATCGCCCAAACGGTTATAAAGCCAATCGCCGGGGCAACTCTTGTTTGCAAACCAGCGGTGAACGGTAATAATCATTTCATCTGCTTTCGGTTCATAGGCAAGGGTTTTATCTTTATCCCCAAACCAAAGCAATTTACTTTTACCGTTACGCTTGCAAATATCGGTGCAAAGGTCAATCAGGGCGGCATATACCGCATCCGTCATTGCATAGGGGGCGGTTTTATCAGAAGAACATTCGATTGTAACCGCCCGCTGATCGTTGGCATTGCTGGAAGAACACCAAGAACGGTTTTTTTCCTCTACACAAAGAGAAATTCGCCCATCCGTACCAATGCCATAGTTGCAGCTTGCTTGTCGCTCCGGGCTTGTGAAGCACCCACAAATTGATTCACAAGAAAGCTGCCCCACCACACAATGGGGGGTGATCCGGTCAATGCTGTGTGTACGCTGCCCGGAATGGTTCGGTGAAAGTTTGGTATATACAACCAATCCTGAATTACTCATTTCCTTTATCCTCGCTTTCTGCCTTTTTCTTCAAAACTTCAATCGCCTTGACGATAACCGAAGGGATAGGCACACCCATCAGCCCCGCATTTTCAATAATGGAAATTGTTTCATTCGCAATGAAGGCAATCACAACCGCATCACGAATAAAATTAGAACCCATAACCAAATCAAGGCGGCAAGCGACCAGCACCACAAGAAGGGTAACGCCTTTTCTGCAAAGCCCCTTCCACCCCGCACGGCTTTCAAGTGTTCCGTTCTCCGTCTTTTCGGAATTGTGGAACACACCCGCCACAATAAGCCCGGTTAGGTAGTCAATTCCCATGAAGATCATCAGCGTAATAAGGGCGGCATCCCACCCGCCGAACAGGGAAGCAATTACACTTCCGATAACGCCGATTCCCGTACAAATTCCTTCTTTCATGTTTTCATCTTCCTTTCTTTGTTGGTAGTAGGCAAGCGAAAACCCGCACACAAGGCTTATATAAGCCCTATATGCGGGTTTTTAGCTTGTCTGTGATAGTTTCCTTGCCCTCGACTTATTCAGCCAGTTCAGGGCAATCAAGGTCAATCAGAACCTGCTTCACCTGTTCCTGAATTTTCGCCGGAACATCAGCAAAGGTTTTCTTGCCCTTGACAATCAGGGTTGCATAAACAACTGCCATTTCTGCCACATCCTTTCTGAACAAAATTTTTATGATAAGATTGGTAATCAATCCGTATCACCTTCAACCAAAGCCTGAACCGCTGCTTTCAGTTTTTCCGGTACATCATCAAGGGTTTTCAAGCCCTTTCTGATAAGGTCAGCATATACCTTTGCCATGATTTTTCACCCCTTCCTTACACCATCAGTTCATACACTTCACACAAAGCAATCTGTGTATCTGTGATCTGCTGCTGCAACGCTGCATTGTCCGTTGCCTGTCGCAAAATGAATTCATCCTTGCTGTACTGAATCATGGTGAATTCATAGCCCACGAATTCATTTTCTTCACCCACATTTTCAGAAATTTCCTGAATGTCGGTGTGCTGCCAAACGCTGAATTCATCAATTACAATGGGTTCAGGCTTGACGGTGCTTCTTACTCTGCCATAGTCAACCATGTTTTACGCCGCCTTTCTCTTATATTTTTTGGTTTTGACAACATCCCGATAATATCGGTCTGCATCGTCTTGAATTGGTGCAATGTACTTTTTCCGCAAGCGGTAACTATCACAATGCTTTAGCCATCCCTTATAGGAATTTACAGAACACCATTCGGAATAGTTCATCATCTGCCCGCTTGCTGTTTTCTCCCTGATTGCAACCATCTTTTTCTTGAAGTTGGTGCAACTGCTCTTGCGAAGCAAGGTATAATTCAGGAAGGTTCGATAACCGACAAAATCAACACCCCGCACATAGGAAGGGAACACTTGCCAATTCCCTTTGATAGTCAACCGTAATTCCCGCATGAAATAAACATCAATTTCCCGTTTCAGGGCATGAAGTTCTTCTTTGCTGCTGCCAAAAATCACAATATCATCCATGTAACGGAAGTAATGCTTCACCCGCTTTTCTTCCTTGATCCAGTGGTCAAAATCAGAAAGATAGAAGTTTCCGCAATATTGGGAAAGATAGTTCCCTATTGGTATTCCGGTTTCTTCATCAACATCTTCATCGAAGAACCAAAGATCACGAATATCTTCAATGTTAGCGGTGCAAATGCTATCTATGATTTCATCCAACAACCAAAGCAATTCACTATCTTTGAAAAGCCGTCTGAACTTTGCTTTCAAAATATCGTGATTTATTGAAGGGTAATAGTGCCTTACATCCAGCTTCAAGCAATATTGGCAATTCGGAACATCCTTCCACATTGCATCTTGAACATCATGCAACGCTGCGTGAATTCCTCTTTTGGGTAACGCTGAATAGGTGTTCTTTGTCATGTGCCGCATTAAATACGGTTCAATCACTTGCAGAATCGCCCATTGGCAAATACGATCCGGGAAGTAGGGTAGTTTGAAAATTTCCCGGTCTTTGCCGCTGTCATGCTTGATAAATTTTTCGTAAGGTGAAGTTTGGTAGGTGTGATTGATAAGCATTTCTTGAAGGCGTTTCAAATAGCCCTCTACATCTGCATCAACCGCTTTTACTTCCTCATACCATCCCTTTCCCTTCCGTGCGTTTTTGTGTGCTTTGCGTAGGTTATCCATAGAATAAATTTGTTCATATAGATTCCCGTATCGCTTCATTGTTGAATGTTTCTTTTGTATGCACATCAGCCGAATCTTCAACCTTTGAAAATTAACTTTCAAAGCCTACCAACACGACCAAATTTTATTTTTAACTTCCCCCTTTCGGGGGCTGTCTGTTTTGCCATGTGGCACGGTCTTTCAGGAATACAGATTTATCATTGAAACAGCCGGGGAATTTTCCCCGGCTGAATCGTGCATTTACTAACTGCCTGCTGATATTCCGATTACGATTAGAAGTAGCATTATTCAGATTCCAATAGAAAGTACCTGCATTAGCACTGTTATTCCATTTACTGCCTAATTTAGTAACCTTTTTCATGGTTTCTGTTTTAGTGCCGTCTGTTCAACCGGATTGTAAACAACAATACTCCCTGAACTACCGATTTTTATTCAATTTTTCAACGCTTGTTCAACGGTGTTAAGCGGCTTCCTTTTTGGACGGTACATACACCAACCGCCCGCCGACATCCCGATACCGATGAGAAGCAGCACTATTCAGATACCAATAGAAAGCACCCGCACTAGCACCGTCATTCCACCTACCGCCCAATACAGCAACCCGCCAGCCGGGATTACTATTCCAAAAGTAATCGCCAACGGGAAGGGTGGAATTGCCTGTCTGTTCAGCCGGAACGAACAACCAATCAAATTCTTCCGAATAGCCGAAAGCGGAAATATAACCGTTGCCATAATCGGGGTGAATTCCGGTATTTTTATAGGGGCTTGCTTTGCTATCGTCAACAAAGCCATGATCCGCAACATAAAGCGTTCCAAAATCGCCCGTGGTGAAAGTAGCGGGGTTTTCCTCGTTCATACCGTCAACCCACACCCAAATGTTACCCCAAATGTTTTCTTCACCACGATAGGAAACAATGTTGTAACCGTTGGCATTGGTAACAGAACCGGAAGCGTTACCCAAATTCACGGTTGCCCCGGTGATCTCCGTCATGGGAGTGCTGCCATCATCTGTTTTGTTGGTAACACCGTTGCCAATCGCTTTCTGCATATCGAAAGAAGCGTATTCAATCAGCATCAAAAGCTGCGAAGCGGCGATTGTTGCAGCATACGCCTGTTCCCATCCTGCACCCCTCTTTTGTGCCAGCTTTCGGGTGTTCGCTCTTGTCAGATTTTGCTGCAAGCCGGAAGCGGGCTTTGCATTTGCAATACTGCAAAGCACATCAGCGGCGAAATCTGCCACCTGTGCATCGTCCAAAATATAGGCGTTTGCGGAAGTGTCGAACAACGAACCTTCAAAGGCTGCAAGGTAAATATACGGGTTCACATTGCCATTTTCCACAAAGGCGGGGTGAACCTTAAAGCCGGGTTTCAGGGTGTCCGAAACATAATAGCGGGCTTTCCTGATCTTCATGTCCTTTGCACCCTTTTCAAGCACCATAGGAACAACCTTGTAATAAAATTTAGGCTGTTCAACCATCACCTGAACTTTTGTCCCGGCTGCGTTCTTCCCGGTTGTGGTGTAACCCGCATCCCCATAATAGGCGGTTACTGTTCCATCATCCGCAACATTGCAGCGTTTACGCCCGCCAAAGGCATTGATTGAATCAAACCCTTCCCCCGGTGTACGGTTTACCGCCCCGGAAAGGCGGGTAAATTTCTTGTTTGCAAAGTCCACTTCCACGCCGTAAATATCATCAGCGGAATAGCCGATAAAGGCTTCAAGGTCTGCAATCTGCTTCTGCAACTCCTGAATATCCCCGATTGTAGCAACCGCCGCCTGATCTACTTCAAGGGAAACATTTTCAGCGTTTCCAACCGTAGTTACAAGCTGCACATACGCCCCCGAAACGGTAATACCGTTATAGGCGGGCATATAGCAATTCCCGGAAGTTTCCCTTGTTACGGCATAGAGGATTTCCCCCGCATCAGGATCAACCGCATATAAGCCCAAAGCCTTCATGTAATACCCCGCTGTCAGTTCGGTATTGGTAAAGGCGGCTTCAACCTTGATTGCAACCTCATTTGTACGGGTAACTTTGGAAATCAGGCTTGTTTGCTTCACATTGGAAAGGGAAGTAAGCCCTTCAAGCTGTGCATCCGTGTATGCGGTGCTGGAAGCTGAAATTTTGGTGAACTCAATGTTGCCGCTTCCCGCAATCATTTTTGCAAGCAACGCTTGCCCTTTGTTGGTGATAACCAACTTTGAAAATTCTGCCATGTTCTTTCAATCCTTTCTTATTGTTTTATTTCAATGAATTCAGAAACAACCACGCCTGAACCAACTGAATTTTCGCCGCTTATGTTGAACTGTTCATTGAAATCATTGGTAATAATCACGGTTGCGGTATTTACCGCCCCGCCGCCGTAAGCCGCCAAACCGTCAACGGCAATGTTTTCCTTGTTGTCATTGGTAATAAAATAATGGGCGGTGTGTACTGTTCCACCCCCGAAAGCTGCCCCGCCGCTGATAACCCGGTGAATCTGTTCATCATTAGTGATAAAGAAGGTTTCCACCGAACAAACGCCCCCGGCAACAAGGGCAAAGCCCTTTGCACCACAAGGAATTTCATTCAGGGATATAACAATCATGTTGCACGGCATCATGCTTTCAATGATATGTTCCAATTCTTCAACTTGCCCGAACAGTTCAAGGCTTGTCAGAATTGTAACCGTGTACTTCTCATACTCCTTTGTAACCGTGAAATCAGAATCGCCACATAGGGCAACCAACTTTGCAAGGAAGGCTTTCATGGTGTAGGGAATAGTATTAAACCACCGGGCTTGAACTCTTGCACGGCGGCTTTCAAGGGTATCTTCTGTTGAAGGTAAAATGTTCAAGATTTTTTCAAACCTTGAAATACCATATTCATCAGCCGATTCAATGAATTCATTTTGAAGAACCCTGTCAGCGGCGTTCCACACAAGCACAAATTCAGGGTTTTCCGCTTCCAAAGTTACCGAAATTTCTTTGAAATCAGCCATGAACGGGGGTAAGTAGGAAACAAGGTCAACCGTTTTCGTCATGCACTCGCCCCCTTAAACACGGGAATTTCATATTTCCCCAAAGTCAGGTTATCGGAAGCCCCGTTTATTTTGGTGCTGTCAATATCCACAATTCCCTTGATACCCAAAAGGCGGGTTTCAATTTGACTGATACGAACCACCAAATAAGGCGAACCAGCCCACGCTTTACGAAGTTCAAGCAAATAGTTTGAAATAACTTCATTGATTGAACTTTGAAGGTTCGACCATCCATAACCAACATCAAAGGTGATATTGGTTTTCACGGTTACTTCACGGTTTTTTGCACTCTGCACATTCACGATATGCCCGATAGGTGCAACCCCGTAACCTTCCCCGGCGTATTCATCAGGATCAATTACTTGCTGCACCGTCTTAATCAGGGTATCGGAAGCAACCCCAAAATCAGAATTCAAGATTGTTAAAAGCACCGTTCCCCCGGTTGTCAATTTCCGGTTCAGGGCTGCATCATACACGGTTTCAAGCCATGCGGCAACTTCCCCGGTCAATGTGGGTTGAATTGTGTTGAACCACGCTTGAACCGCTGTGGAAGGTATCATTTCAGCGGGGCGAAGGTCATTATTCCAAACCCTTGTTACTTTGGTACTTCCCACGCCCGGAATAGCGTTTGTCTTTTCAAGGTAATCTTGAACATTCCCGCCGAAAGCCTTTTCCTTGAAGCTGTCAAAATAGCGGGTTCGCAAATCTTCCGTATCTTCTTCATCTTCACCGGGAATAAGAACATCCGTAAGTTCAGCGGTTTCAAGCCCTTGTATATACTCAATCGGGATCATAGTTCCCAACTGCTGATTTCCCACAATTCCGGGGGTTTCACATTGCACCTGATATTCTCCATCAGCGATTTTTTCAGTTACAATGAAATTGATTGAACCGATATTGAACCGCTGCCCGGTAACATCAATGTTTGTGGGTGTGAATTCGCCCTTCAAAACAGCGTGGGTTGCTTCATAGGGGGTAATTCCTCTTTCCTTGCACCGCCTGATAAGATATTCCCTTGAAGCACTATCCCCGTATGCTTCCGCAATCAGGGTGTTCAACTCCACATAAAGCAATTCCAATTCAAGGGCTGTGGGGGAATGGGTATCAAAGATAACCGAACCTTCCCGCTTGTCGAACTTGTCAGATACCCGGTCAAGCATCCGTTCAAGGATTTCACGATAAGTTACATCATACATTTAGAAATTCACCACCTTTTCAGCAACCACATCACCGAAAACGGTATGTGCGGTAAAAGTTACAAGGATTTCACCCTTTTTTGAAATATTAAATTCAAAATTATCCACGCTTTGAATTCTATCATCCCATGTTAGGGCTTCCGTGATCCTGCGTTCCAATTCAGGGCAAACATAAGAAACGGGTTCACCGTACAAATCAAGCAATTCAATCCCGTAATTCCACGAATACATAACATATTGGTATCGTTCCGTGTTCAGGATTTTATATATTGCCTGTTTCATTGCTTCCTGTCCGTCTGTATAGCCCCGGATCAGATTGCTTTCAAGATTCATTTTGTAGGTATGGGTTGGTTGTTCTGTGATCTCGAAATCCTGTTCAAGAAAGGCTGTGGTTGAAGGTATCATCCGATTCTATCCACCACAATATATTTTTGCCCGCCCTGCTGCCGGATAAGGATCACTTCATCACCGACAACCAACCCATTATGTACGGTAATTTGAACCTTTCCGATAGCGTGAACATGGGAAGGCACAACCGGGGCTGTTCCCCCGTCTGTGTCGTTTCCCGTGTAATAATAGTTTTTCACATTGCCCCCGGTAATGTAGGTTTTGAAATTCGTAACATTCCGGGTAAGAATAAGCTGCCCTTCACCCAAAGGCAATTTCTGTTCCACAAGGATTTTCAAGGGGGAAGCACTTGTTACCTTTCCGAAACAAATTTCAGCGGGCTTTGAAGCCTTTACCGCATCCAACGCCGCCCGTTTGATTGTTTTCATAAATTCATCTAAATCAGGCAATAAATTCACCCCCTCGAAATGTTAAATCCATAAAATGTGAATCCAGCTTAAAGGTGTGTTTTACCTTTTCAACCAACATAAAATTCTTTACATTGGTATCACCCAAAGCAAGATTTATCACAACCATGCTTCCGGCTCTAACTCTTGTATCACCGATTGCATTTGTGATTTTCAGATTTCTTGTTTTGCTGTTGTATAGCTTCAACAGGGCATCAGCCTTTGCTTGCCCGTTTTCGCCTTTTTGCAGCGTATCAAAATACTGCAAAACGCCCCATTGGTTCATGTGGCTGCTGTCCTGTGCAATATACACTTCCCGCTTTCCTGTTTCCTCATTGTCATAGGTCAGCTTCACCTTGTTATAGGTGTCGCTGTCAATGCTGGAAGTGTATTCAAAATTTTCCCCGGTTTCTTCATCAATCATCAGGTAAGCCCCCGGTTCACCCACATACATTGAAGAAATGTTTTTCAAAGTCAGCTTGCCGAAATCGTCAAACAGTACGAACATTTCTTTGGTGTTCTGCAAGGTCAAATCAAGGGCATTTTCTATCATATCGAATAGGGAAGTATTATCTTCCACCCGTGAAGCAATCACAAACCCGGTATCTTCCAAAGTTCCCGTATTCAAAGAAAAATCCGCTGCCAGCATTTGAATGAACTGTGAAGCGGTTTTGTTCTCATAAACATAAGTATCTTTGTTGTTCAGGTATCTTAATTGATCGTAGGCGGTAACTTCTATGATCTGATCCTTATCCCGCTTTTTGGTGAATACAAACCCAAAGAAAACGGGCTTGCCGTCAACTTTCAGGCGAACCGCCGCCCCTTCCTGAAAGTTGATAACGGCATCTTTTACAATTTTGAAGGTCAGCTTGCCGGGGGTACTTCTTCTTTCTGTACTCCATTCAATACCTTCTTCCACAATCGGAATATAGGCTTTTTCACCAGAAGGATCAGAAATCAAAAGTTCAACATTCATTCTTCACACCCCCTTAATCGAATGTTCCATCATCAACCCACCCATAGACATTTGAACCGGAATCGGTGTGTATCAAGTGCCACGGGTGGGCTTTTCCTGAACCGTTTGCAATCGTGATTTTCGCTTTTCCCGCCCTTGCAGAATAGCCCTTTGCCCCCGGATAGGAACTATAATAGTGTGTGCCGCCGTGAAAATTCACTATATCGCCCACTTTATAGCTTTTTTGTGCCGGGGGATCGGCTGGTCTTTGTTCTTCAACCTTTGCTTTGGGTTTGGAAGCGGCAATCTTGATATTTACGGTTTTTGTTCCATAATCCCGGTATTGCTTCAATTTGATTTTTACCGTCAAATCAAAACCATCTTTCGCCTGTTCGGTGATCTTGTAATCTTCCATTGATACCTTCATATTGGTTGAAAACAGCACCTTGCCATTCGGCATAGTCCGGGAAACGATAAATTGAAAGGGCTTCTTATCCACTTTCAAACTTTCAAAGTAATCAAGGAAATAAGAAGCCCCCTTGAACCCTGATTTATAGGTTGCAAACGGATATTTTACTTGTGGGATTCTGCACTCAAATTCAATATCCGTAAGTTCAGGGGTTTTCAAAATATTGATTTCCCCTTCATTTATCAGGGTAAGCGTATCATTCGCATTGTTGATTTTTACTTGCAGCTTTTCCGGGGCGATTGGTAACAAGCATTTTTTCAGGTAAAAATCATATCCGTTTTTGCTCATTATTCATGCACCCCTTCCGCTATTCTATCTACCGCTTCATTTGCGGCATCCGTCAACCCTGAAACAATACCATCCAAATCCATTTTACCGGAAACGGTGTTGTGGTTCGTCTGTTCAATGGTAATTTCAGCGGTTGTAAATCTGTTCACCGCTTCCTGCTCTGCAATATCACGAAGGTACTTCAAATCTTCTTCTGTGATTTCCATGCCATCAGCGATTTTTCCGGTGTTTCCGGCAATATCATCAACACCGCTTCCAATCCCGCCGATACCCGAACCGTAATCACTCAAATTTGCGTAATCATCCGCACCGGGTACATTGGTATCAAATAAGCTGGAAGGATCGAAATTCGCAATGCTTTCATCAATGCCTTCACCGAAGGAATATCCGGCATCCCAAGCCGCTCCGTATTCAAACCGCCCAAGTTTCATATCATCGGCGTTCATTTTCGCCATGACTTCATCACCCTTGCCGAAGGTATCATCTACCCAACCGCCAAGAGAATCACGCCAACCCTGAACACTTCCAGCAAGGTTTGAACCGAAGATTGCATCAATAACTGAAGCCAACGCTTGAAGAATTCCAAGCACGGTATCAGCCAAATCAAAGAACAATCGGCAAACTGCCCCGATAGGATCGGTGAACACATTGCCGATAAAGTTTGCCACGGTTGCCACAAGGTTGTAAATCAGCACGAACACATCAACAACCAAATTCCACAAGGCAACAAAGATATTGCCTATGAAAGCAAGGGCAACCATAAACGCCCCGCAAATAATACCCGTTGCGGAAACGGAAGTTCCGGCGAATTTATTCACCGCCGCCACCGCCGCATAGAATAGGGCAATCAGGGCGATTATAAGAATGATTATCCATGTGATAGGGCAAGCCAGCAATGCAGCATTAAAGCCGTATTGTGCCGCCGTTGCCGCAAATGTAGCCCCGGCTTCCATAGCAAGGGAAGCGGCGTGTACTTGTTCAGCAAAAGCCGCTGCTGCCTTTATCCCGTTGCTGATTGCCTGAATAGCGTTATAAATACCTAAAGCTGTGTAATAGGCAATCAAAGCAGCGGTTACACCACCAATAATAGGAGCTAACCACGACCAATTATCAGCCACCGCACCCGCAACGCCCACAAGCAAATCAAAGATTTCAAGGGCAACACCCGCCACCATTGAAAGCCCTTCAATAGCGTTATTCACGAACTGTTGAAATGCTTCACTGTTGGCAATCTCGTTCATTCTTTGAAGCACGGGTTGAAATGCCATCAAAGCGGTATTCTGAAAAGAAGTCCAAATCTGCGAAAAGGTTTTTGGCATACTTTCAAACTTTGCGTTGGTATCATCAGCCGCCGCAAACATAGCCGCCTTTACAATATCGGCGGTAATTTGCCCTTCCGCTGCCATATCCTTTAATTGCCCTTTGGGAACTTCCATATAGTCAGCAATCGCTTGAATGATATTCGGGGCTTGTTCCAAAATGCTGTTGTATTCCTCGCCACGAAGAACGCCCGAACCCATAGCTTGTGTAAGCTGCAACATAGCGGCATCAATGCCCGCCGCTTCTGTTCCGGCAATGGTGAACTGCTTATTTACTTGTTCCATGAAGGCAATGATTTCTTCCGAACTCCCAAACGCATCACCCGCCATAAGTCCAAGTTTGGAAACGGCATCAGCGGTTGCCTGATAGCTGCCCCTTGCCCGTTCCGCTGATAGATAAATCATGTTTTGCAAATCCTGTGTAGTCTGCAATCCGTCATTCATCAGGTTCAAGCGGGCGGTTGTAGAAGTAAGCTGATCGGATAGGTTCAACGCTGTTGAAAGGGTTTGAATTGTGGCATAAGCCGCAACTGCCCCTTTGATTGTCTGCATAAGGGAATTGGCTTCATTCGTGCCTTCTTCAATTTCACGATTGAACCGCCCTTGTTCATCAACATTATCCCGGATATATCTTTCGGTATTGCCTACCGTTTGGGATAACCGCAAATAGGCTTGATTGGCTGCTTCAACATCCATGTTTTCAACAGCACGGTTCAACGCTTCCTGTTCCTGAACTGCCTGATCCAACTGCCCCCGTAACTGTTCCAATTCCGCATTTGCGGTATCAGAACCCATATTCAGGGGGTTGCTTTCGATTGTCTGAATACGCTGCTGAATTGCTTGCAAGCGGTTTTGCATATTGTTCATATCGGCAATAGCATTATCCGGGAACAAATCTGTTTGTGCCGCCTGTGCTGCAATCCTGCTTTGCGTTTGGTTCAAAGTGTTCAACATATTGTTTGCACTCTGAACTTCCTGTTCAAAGCGTTCAACGCCCGTTGAAGTAAATACTTCCATGTTGTCAGATTGCCAGTGAACCGGAACTTGCACGGGTTCAGGCTGTTCCGGTTCAACAGGCAAATCAACAGGGGCGGGTTGATCCACTAACGGATCAGGAACATCCGGCTGCACCGGAAGCACAACCGGGGCTGAATTTGTCGGGGCGGTAGGTGTTTCGGAAGCGGGGGTTTCAAGCCCCTGCATAGCTGCATCCAACTGTTGAACTGCAAGTGTAGCCTGATTGATTGAATCCCTTGCCGCTTCAATGGAAGCCGTATCAACGGGGCTATTCATGGTTTGGTGCAAATCTTCCATAGCGGAAAGCCCCAAATTTACGGAATTGATAACCTGATACAAAACCCCCGTGAAGTTGTCTTGTAATTCAATCGCTGTTCTGATTGTAGCCATGCGGATCACCTACCTTTCTTTTTGGATTTAGATTTACTTTCAATCCGTTTTTTCTCTTTCTTGTCAGCTTCAATTTTCACCTTGATTGCCGCAACGGTGAAAGCCTTTTCCTGTTCATCCATAGCAAGGAAAACAGAAGGCAATATATGAAGTTTAAGAAGGGCATAGTAAGCAAAATTCGCTTCCCAATCCCCTTCTTCAATTAGTTTTTTGCTTCATTCACCTTATCCTCAAAGGAAACATTGAAGCCCTGAAATTTCTGAACGAAAGCCGCCAAATCGTTGTATTCGCCGGGATCGTCCACCATTGCCATCAGCAAATCTTCCGGGGTTTTCACTCCGTAGCTGTCCTGCAATTCAGCATCAAGCAGATCAGGCATAACCACGGAAGCCGCAATCATACGCTGAATGTAAAGGCTGCTTTTCAGTTTCGGGCGGTACATATTCGGCTTGCCCGTAACGGGAATATCAATCGTGCAGCTTTCCCGGATTTCCTCATTTTCCTTTGAAGTAATGTGCTTGAACTCCCAATCAAGGGGATTTCCCTTTTCATCACAAAGGGATTTTGTTGCCGGGTAAAAGCCGTTCTCTTTTACGGCTTTGTTAGCCTTCATAAATTTAGCGAATTTAGACATTTTACATCTTCCTTTCATTGTTTATCATTGAATAGGCAAAACCCCTTATATGGGCTTATATAAGCCGCACACAAGGGGTTTTAGCCCGTCCGTTGGTTGTTAGTTGGTAAGAAATCCTTCAAGGTCTTTGAAGGCTTCCGGCATCTTGAAATCTTCAAAGGTGAAATCCATATCTTCATCAAGATATTCACCATCTGCATCGAACTTTGCCAGCACACCGCCGTCAATGTTGCAATCCATCAGGATCATAGTCTGCCGCCCTGCCCCGGAAGTGGGATCTTCATTTGAAATCTGAATTTCAAAATAAATATCTTCCCCGGTTTCCTTGTACTGCAACATCATCTGCCGGAAGATAGAAGTGTTGTAATGGAAGGTTGCCGAACCCGTACCTTTCCAGCCGGAAGCCTTGTTTCCTTTGCCTGTCTTGCCAAGAATGGGAACTTCCGTTTTGTTCTTCTCGAACTTTGCTTCCAAATTGATCGCCTGCATAAAGTTATAGCGGCGTGTGCCGATAGTTACGAAACATTCAGCCAAAGCCGCAAATACAGTATCTTTGGCTTTCATAACCACATTGCCATTCATTTTCTTTCACCCCTTTCTTATGCCACGGTAACGGTCATATATAGCTTGCTCATAGCATTTACAACCGTTACAAGGTCAGTAACCACAACGGATTTCTTTGTGTTGCCCTGATCCACGGTTACATCAGAATCGGAGAAATTTTCAATCGCCCTGATTTCCTGCAACTGTTCATGGTGCTTCACAATATCCGACCAAAGGGAAATTCTGCCCGCCGCATCATTGGGAACAACGCCCAAATACTTTGTGTTGAACAGTACCGCAATATCATTTGCGATCTGATCCATCACACGCACGGTCTGATTATCCTTGAAAATATCGCCCTGTGTATCGGAAGTAGTAACCATAGTGTTAATATCTTCCAGTACACGAATATCAGTACCGACCTTATGCAGCGTGAATTCCCCGGCTTTGATTGCCTTCTTCAACTCATTCTGCGTGTAATCGGCAAAAATGGTGAATTCGCCGTTGTAAATCTTGTTCTGATTGCTCTTGTTTACCTCGCAACCAGCGGAAACGCCCGTTACCCAATACACAAGGCTTGCTTCACTCCAACCATCATCAAGTACCCTGTTCTTCACGCTGATAGTGCCGTAATAGTCAGCCGCCTTGTTGTAAAGTACAAGCTGGAATTTGATACCCATTTCATCACGCAAACGCTTGACGAAGGAAGCAAAAAGCCCCTTTGTGGTATCGTCCGTAACTACAACGCCCATAGTGTTGTAGGTGTAAGATTCAATCTTATCAAGATAGGTCTGATAAGCTGTTCCGTCAACCGTGCCATTCGTACCGCCCGTCAACGGGGTTGCCGCCGTAACTGCCAGCGTTGCGGAAGTCTTGAACTTCACAAAGCCGTTATCAGTCAGATCAGCCGCTTTTGCAACGGTCTGTTCATCTACAACTGCCGTATCAAGTACGGTTTTCACATCAAACAGGGTATCATCATCGGCATTTGCCTGAATTGTGATTTTCAGGTCATTGCCACGCTGCCCGCAATAGAGGGCTTCCGCATAAGCATTTGCCGCCTTTGTTCCCCCAGAAGTCAGCTTATACGCATAAAGGGTTTTCGTGTTCAGGAACAAATCACGAAGCCCCTTCAACTTATCGTGGGTGTAATCATACCCGAAAATTTTCAGGCTGTTCTTTTGGAAATCGCCGTTGGTTACTTCAAATACTTCACCATCAATGCCCCAATCCAATTCAAGGGGCATTGTTGCAATACCTCTTTCGGAAAGCGTAGCACTTGCGGAAGCTGCCGAAATGAAGTTAATATACGCACCCGGCAATTCTTTGTTCTGTGTAACAAAAGTTCCACCGCCTAAAGCCATGTTATTTCACCTGTCCTTTCATATATTTTTCAATCATCTGTTCCACGGCTTCAACCGTGTATTGCTTATCAGGGGAAAGAAGGGCATTTACAATATCCTTCCTTTCCTGAAAGCGTTCAGCCGCAAGCAACTGTTCCTTTGAAAATAACTTTTCAATTTTTTCAGGTTCGGTTGCAGCGGATTTATTGGTTTTCTTTACCGCCATTCACATCACCTTATCCTTTCACGGTAACATCTTGTGATAAATCTTCCATAGGGATAGAATCGGCAACCTTGTAAACGAACAGATCATAGTTCACAAAGAAGTTCAAAACCCCATCCACTACTTCATATTTCATTTTTGTACCACGCACCAAATCCCCGGTAACGGTGATATATTCAAGGCATGAAAAAAGCCTTTCGGCAACTGCATTACATTCTTCTTTCGCCCGGTCTTTATCGGCGGGGAAGTATTGTATGCAGAATTGGTTTTCCCTGAAATACCGCTTTCCGAGAAATACCCGGTTTGTGGGGTTAATGCAGAACACAAAAAAACAAGGTTCATTCAAACCCTGTTCAACCGATTCTGTGTATGTGGTGTATTCATCACCAAATTCAGCATTTAAGGAAATGCTGATTGATTCAATTATGGAATTTATCATTGCAAGCACTCCCCTAAAAACTTCTTGATTTTGCTTTCAAGCACTTTCGGGGCTATATTCTGTATTTCCTGTTCCGAAATCGTAAGCATGAACCGCCCTTGAACCCACCCTTTATGATTGGCTGTTCGGTGTCCATACTCTACATAGGAAGCATATTCAACCGGGTTCACAATCTCAATAACAAGGGTGTTTCCGTAATGGTGGATCGTAAGGGAATCAGCGTATGCTTTCGCACTTGCTTTTTTCCCGCTTTCCGCTTCTTCATGGGTTTTGGAAGTCCAGCCCCGACGAAGTGTACCGCCTTTTTTACCTGAACTTGCGGGGTATTGCCCCACAGGTGTACGCTTGATAACTTTTGCCAATAGGCGGGCGGCAAGTTCTTTTGCACAAGCATCAATAAAGGCTTCAACATTGCCTTGCTGAATTTTGTTCAACTGCTTTTGCAGCTTCTTCATTCCAGCCACCGAAAACCCGCCCATGTTTGCCATTAAGCCCACCCCTTGAACAGTTCAAGCATATATTCACTATGGGAAAAGTAAACGGCGGGTTCACCACTTGCGGAATATTCGGTTGTTGTGCCGTTCTGTTCCACAATGATTTTTGAACCGGGTTTGATTTTGATTTCCGGTGCTATGAATAGCTTTGTGCCTTGTGTTAGCTTTGCCGCCGTGTCAGTCTGAACAACGGCGTTCAGTTTTTCAAAGGATAGCTTGCAAGGCTGATTTTCGACAACGGGAACTTCTTCATTCTTCCGGGTGATTTTGGTTTTTTCATCCCTCACATCCCGGCGTTCACGAATGGTGCAAACACCTGAATAGGTGCTTTCAATCGCTTTCCTTGCCGCTTTCTGTGCGGCGGTCAGTCCGTTCACCATCTGATTTTTCGATAACAGGAAAATTGATCCCTGCCATAAGTCAGAAGATAGTTCAAAAAAGAGTTCAACCGCTGTTCAGGGGTTGAACTTCCTTCCCCGGTTGCAAATACGGTGTTGGTATCGCCCGTTTGTATCTGCTTTACCGCCATATCTAAATCAAGCCCTGCAATGCTATCCGGCGAAAAGGTTTTCTTTGCCGTTAAGAATTCACCTACCGCCATATCAACAGCGATATTCACCAAGCCATCAGGTATAGAAGGCGTGTTGCAATCGTTCTTTATGGTGTTTTCCACCTTCTGAATTGAAAAGGTAAGGGCAAATTCATCCCCTTCCTGCAACTCATACCCAAACGATTTTAACCGTTCCTTTACCGTTTCCAGCATTGGGATCACCGCCTTTACTCTTTGGCTTCCGCTTCCTGAATCGTTTTCAGAATATCAGCCTTGTTTGCAGCATTCCCCAAATCAATGTTGTGTTCCGCTGCATAGGCTTTCAGTTCATCAACCTTCATTTTGTCAAGGGGCTTTGCATCCGCTTCACCCTCAACGGTATGCCCCAAATCTTTCAGTTTGGAAGCAAGGGCTTCATCATTGGTTTCAAATACCCCCTTCACGAATCTGCAAAGGGGGCGATTGTTGGAAGCATCCCAAAGAATATTAGGGGTTTTCGGTTTCTTTGTTACTCTGAACATACAATCACCTTACCCTTTCTTTACACCGTAGCCGCCGTTTTCAGCCCGGTAATAGCACCGTGAAGGAAAGCCGGACCGTGTGCAAGTCCGATCTGCCCGTAAATCTGCACCTTATCAGAAGCACCCGTTTTAGCCAAATCTTCCTGAAACAGTACGCCCTTGCCGGGAACTGCCTGAAATACCGGGGCGATATGTGCCATATCCGCAATCAGAAGGGAATCATTCGGCATGAAGCGATCCCAAACCACACCCATCTTGAAGAAGTCGGTTTCAATCTCCGTGATATTCATACCGCCTACATTCTGCGTGGTCTGCATATTCGCCTTAAACTGATCGGCGTAAAGATTGGTAATCATCTGCTTCTGATATGCACCGCAAAACAGAACCATCTTACCGAAATACGCACCGTTATCAGCCATTTCACGGAAAAGCTGATCCAGCAAAGCCTTGTTCAAGCCAGCACCCGCCGCCGCAATAGAAGTTCCGGTGTCGGAAGTGCAAAGTTCCAGCATTCCACGGGTTTTATTTGCGACATTCGCCGCCGTGGAAATCTGATAAGTGCCACGGATGAAGGAAAATTCCACATCACGGGCAATCTTAATCAGCTTCTGCTGAATCTGCCAAGCCTTTTCATCTGCCGGGTTCGGGTTCTGCCCCGCCGTATTCAGCCCGGACATTCTGCCGGAATTGCTCTGCTTTGCGTAGGTCAGATCAATCACTTCCTGATGAATCTGAACAACATTCTTTTCCTGTTGCCGTGCAATGTGGCTTGCTGCCGGGGCGGTTGCGGAAGCACTTTCGGAAATCTCCGGCTGTGCCGCTTTCGGGAAATCATAAAGAACGGCGGTAGGGAATTCAAAATTATCTGTCTGTCTACCACCCGTAAGCCCGCCAATCATGGAAAGAAACGGGGTTTGGGTGGGATCGGCTGTAAAGAGTTCACCCGCATAGTTGGGTAAATTCCAAGTCGTACCAATACCTGTTACCTGTGGCATATTTTTCACCTTATTTAACCTTTCATTTTAATTTTTACATCAGGACAACGCCATCAGCGGCGGCTTCCTGTTTGATTTTGATAACCTCTAATTGGTTATTGTTTTTGCGGGCATCCGCAAGGCGGGCTTCATATCCCGCTGCTGTGGAATTGGGAACTGTGGAAGAAGCCCCCGGCTGAAATCCCGTGAACTGCTGCTGTGTCTGCTGCACATCAAACATATAGGCATCGGATTTCTTCAAGGCTTCAATCTGTTCATCAAAGCCCGAAAGTTTACCATCCTCCCCCAATTTCACCTTTGACATATCCAGCATAGCCTTGACTGCCTTTCCGTTTCTTGCCTTTGCACCGGAAAGGGCAATTTCAACGGCGTTATCCAGCTTCAACTTTGCAAGTTCTTCATCATGGGCTTTCTGCTGATCGGCGTTCTGCTTCTGCAAATCGGAAATCTGCTGCTGCAAGGCGGCATTATCGCCGCTGGATTTCTTCAAATCTTCAAGCTGCTTATCTCTATCAGAAACAGATTTCTTCAAGGTCTTGTTTTCCTCGTTGATCTCGTTGAACCTTGCCTTTGTAACAAAGTTCCCATCAAGGGAATCCATAACCTTCTTTGCCTGTTCCTCTGTCAATCCCATTGCAATCAAATCTTCTTTGCTCATTGTGTTTACCTACCTTTCAAATTTTCCGTTTTTTACCGTGGGTTACGAACCACGAAATTTGACCTTGTTCTTTACCGTCTGCAACGCTTAAAAGACGATAGCACTATTTAACCCATAGCTGGAAGATAGAATTGGATCACCGTTCCTTTCTAACTGCCATCACCGATTTTCACCACAAATTCACCCCTTTTCTGAAAAAACCGCCTTTATATAATCGTCATATAGCCACGCTTCAAAGGGCTTTGATACATTTACACCTTGAAAAATGGCATGAAAAAAGCACCCTTGAAAAGTTAATTTCAAAAGTGCTTATTTTCATTTTTCTTTTTCGTAGAACTCACATCTTGCACCCTCATAAATCACTTCATCAGGCTTGCCGTGCGTGTCCTTACTTCCGTAAATCTTACAATATCGGGTTTGCGGTTGCCGTCCTATTGGCTCAATCACATCACAAAAGGCACAAGTATCACACCACTTATGCGTTGTAACCCTGCCCCCACCAAAAATAGGTTGGTGAAGGTTGTTTTCCTCTTGCTTTGCCATTGTATCACCTACTTTCCTACATAGTCAGGCATATCTTCAACAAATTCATACCCCTGTTCCGGGTGTACTTCAACATCAATGAAGATTGTACTGCCTGATTTTTCAATTTTGGTTATCGTGTAGGAAGCCCCCCTTTGGATAATCATTTCAGATTCATAACCAAAAGTTGATTGTGGGGAAATACCATCCCACGATTTACCGCCACCATTGCCAAAAGCGGAAAAGGGTTCTGCATACATCATTTGCGTACCCTTTGGAGCGTAAATGTTCATTATCACATTCCCGCTAAATCCCTTACCTTTGGCAACGCCTGTTGAAGTGAAAGAGTATATCCGACCATCACGCCCAAGAAATTGTTGAAGTTGTTCATGTGTCATTCGCCCAAGCGTACCATTCGGAAGGTGCAAAAAACTTTCAATCGCTTCCGTACCACACCCACGCTGCAACCACACATCAAAATCATAGCTGGATTTACTGATTATATCAGTCATATCCTGAATTTCTTTGAACGCCCCTTCATAGTTCAGATCAACCATTCCAACGCCTTTATTATTGTACTGCCCCCAGCTTCCTTGAAAGCCGGAAAGCGGGCGGTTGAACTTACCTGAACCGGAAGTATAATCATAAATTGCACGGCGTTCAGCTTGCTTTGCAGCTTGCCAAACATCACCGCACACGGAACGCAACTGTGTATCAGCTTCTTTTGTGGTTTTCGCCCACATAGCGGCATCTTTGCGTTCTTGCGTGAAAGCATCGTCAACCGCTTCTATTATACCACTATTTTCAACTTTTTTCAAATCGGCTTGAACTTTTGAAATTTCCTGTTCAATCTTCTTCAACTGCTGCTGAATATCGTGGTAACTCTTGCCTTCCGTATCAAGTTCTTCAAGCTGCTTGTAAAGGTCTTGATACTTCTTCATCAAGTCAGGATCGGTTTCAGTAATGAACTTGCCTTCATAGTATTGCTTCTTTCCGGCAATGTTCAGGCTTTCCCAATCAGCGGTTGTTACATCCTTATTGTACCAAATCCCGGAATAGGTCTTTATCTCGAAATCGTCAAGCTGCTGCTGAATAGCGGCTTTTTGGGCTTCAAGTTCAAGCTGCTGCTTTACAAGGGCTTTCTTCTGTTCGGCTTTCAGCTTTTCATTCAACTTTTCCTGCCATTCCGCTTTTTGGGCTTCAATAGCTTCCATTTGTGAATGAAGGTCTTTCAGCTTTGTTAAATCCTCACCATCAGCAAGCCCTTCAAGCGATCCGAAATCCTTGATTGCTTCATCATACGACCAACCACCGGAAACAGCCATAAACTGCACATTCAAATCTTCAAGCTGAACATCCGCATCCGCAATTTTGGCTTGCAGCTTCTTCTTTGTCAGATATTCCTTCTTTGGCGGCGGGGTGGGTTCAGGCTCTTTATGGTGTGAATAGTGAAGTGCTGAACCATCATCCACTACATCAAAGCCGGATTTATCGCCGCCGTCAACAAAGGTTTGCTTCCAATCCTCATAGTGCATATCATCCGGGATATAATAGGTTTTGCCTGTTTCTTCATCCCGTGCCGCCCGTTCCCCAATATCTCCGAAATCTTCATCAAAATAGGGAACTGTGGTTGAACGGCAATATACATGAAAGGGCGGGGCGGTAACACCCGCTTGAAAGTCCTTCATGGGAAAATGCTTTCCGTCAAGGCTTCTGCAAATATCGGAAGTGTGGGAATCCAGTGTTGCCACGATTTCATATTGTTCAACATCAAGATCATTGAAGCAATCCCTTTGTGCTGCTGAACTGAAATAGGCTTCTTCCGTCATAATCAGCCGCCCGGCGTTTTGCTTTGAAGTGTTCATCTTCTTTGCAAGTGAATCAATCGCCTTTTGCGGATCAGCCCCAAGCATGATATTTTGCGTAAGTTCGCCGTGAAGTTCGGAAATCAGCTTTTGCTTATTCGTCCAAATCCTTTCAGAAAAGTTTTTCCCATCAACCGCCCACGGTTTGGAAAGCACCTTTTCAATCTGCGATTGATCCAGCCCCACAATATCCCAACCGATATTGAACCCCTTTTGAAGTTCATAGGCGGTATGATAATACCCGCTTTCAAAAATATCACCCATTGCCCCGGTTACTGTTCCCATCTGTTTTGAAAACATAACTTCAAGGCTTTGCTGTGTCTGAATTTTCAGGGCTTCCAGCTTTGAAATATGGTACTTTGCAGAAGCATTTTCCAATTCCTTCATCCAGCCGCCCATTAAAGCGTTATCCTGCCCGTATTTGATATAGTCCTGAACATCCCATTGAAATTCTTTCAGGGCTGCACCTTTCAGATATTGGCGGGCTTGTGCAAGGGTAATTCCGTTGTTATCGGCAAACCGCTGATACCACCGGGCAATCTGTCCTTCAATCTGCTTTTGGGCTTCCTTGTACTGCTTTTCAATTTCAGCAAAGGCGGCTGCACCCTGTCCGTTTTGGGCTTGTTCAAGCTGTTCAAACCGTAGCTTCCAATATTCGCTATTCTTCAACCACTCCACCGCCTTTCACAAAGCGGGGAACAATCAGGCGGTAAAAGCTACACACGGTTCTATTATTCATTGTTACATTGAACTTTTTGAACCGCACCAACATCAGCCACGCAAAAGAAGCGAAAAGCCGCCCTAAAATGGGGTTCTTATACTCCACTTCAAGGGTAACGGGTAAAATATCAATCTTTTTGATTTTCGCCATTCGGATCACCTTCCTTTTTTGGCGGCTGCTAGTTGCCTTGCGGGGCAAACGGGTTATAACCCTGTTGCTGCATTTCCTCTTGTTCCTTTTGTCGCTGCTTTTCCAACCGTTCAAGTTCCTGTTGCGGATCGTCAATCCACGGGTGCATACCAATGATAGTTTCATCGGAAAGAATACCCACGGATTTTGAACAGTTGTCAATAGCTTCACTTTCGTTAATGAGAATATCCCGGTTGAAGATAACCGTTACTTCCTCATTCTCAAAGTTGCCCTTGCCCGTATTCGCAAGATGAGCATTGACAAACCAAAGGATTTCTTCAAAGGCGGCTTGAAATTCGGTTTCCATATCGTTAGCATCCAAATCAATATCAGAATACATTGATTGAATGTTCATCTGATTAGGATTGCCGGAAAGCCTATCATCTTTGGCATCATAGCCCATAGCATTTTCAATCAAGGCTTTCTTGAAAATTTCCAAAATAGCCTTGTAGTTTTCCGCATTTACGGTGATTTCAAGGGTTTCAACCCCGCCTTTGGTTTCGCCATCATAGCGAACCTTCACCGCACCGAAAGTTGCAAGGTTCTTTCTGAATTCCCCTAAATTCGTACCGTCATAGTTTTTAAGAACAAGAATGGTGTTCCTTGCGTCCTCTTGCATATTGTTTTCAAAGTCCGAAAGCATAACATTGATACCGTCTTGAAGGGTTTTCACCTTCTTAATCAGCGGTATTTCTTGTTCATTGTACTTCAAGGGGATCAGCGGGATTTTCGCCCAATTCAGGGGCTTCCCGTTTGCCATCACATAGGAACAATCCTGTTCTTCAACGGTCAAATCAGGGATCAGCACATTGCCATCAAGAATATAGCAATGAATTCCCTGCATATCGAACACTTCAACCTTTTCAATGATCGTGGGCTTGATACCGTCATAGCCCGCCACCAAGTAAAGCCTGATAGCCCCTTCCAAAATAGTGTGTTCGCTGTCCTGCCAAATCGGAAGGATTTCATACCCCGGAAACAACCGGAAGGAAAATTCCCCGTCTTTGGTGTAATAAGGGTAAAGCCATGAAATACCATGATTCAAGGCTGCTTTGCCGCCATTCTTCAAGGTTTTCATAAACCGCTTATTGAACACCTGTTTCAGAAGTGCGGCGTATAGTTCATTCTTTGTGTCTATGGCAAAGGGTTGACCTAAAAGGTAGTTTGCTTTTTGGTTCACCATCTTACCATACTGATTATCAATCAGCCGGTTATTCGGAAGATTTTCAACGGTTTGCAGCTTGCCATCTTCCCCGATCATGGTTCTTTTCCGGGTAAGAATATCATGCTCATTCTGATAATACAGTTGCCCCTTGATCTGCATGATCCGTTCCGGCGAACCCTTCCAACGCATGATTTCCTGTTCAAGAAATTCTTTGTTGTTCATTCTTGCCTTGAACCCGAACAGCATAAAATTTGAAATTCGGTTCAATGCGTTTTCAATACCGTTCAACACCTTTTTTCACCCCTTTCTATCGCATAATAAAGACAAAAGCCCGAAAACACACGGTTTTCAAGGCTGTTTGTTACTAATGTGTTATTTTTATTCAAAACTGAAAGCCGCCCCCTTGCTGAAATCTTCAAGGGCATACCGCATTGCATCCATCAGGTGGTTAAAATCGTCAATGGGTTTATTCAGCTTTTTCCCGGTCTTACTGTCAACATCCCATGTGTAGTTACTGATTTCAGTAATGAAGTTCACGCATTTAGGATGAACAATAATGTGGAAATCCTGAATATAATCAATGCCGTTGTTTATGCTGTCTTTGCCCTTCCTTGCCCTGTGAATATGGGAAAGCCCCAAATCATAAAGGCGGTCAATACTCTTTGGTTCAGCGGAATCAGCCCGGATTTTCTCTTTGCAATATCCGGCTTTGGTAACTTCTTCCGCTATCCGTTCATTGCTCATGCCCTTTTGATAGATTTCATCAAACACCCAAAGGGTTTTATTGGTTTCGTCTATCAAGCCGCAAAAGAAAGCGGAAGGATCATTTGTGTAACCGAAATCCAGCCCGAAAGCAGATTGAACGGTTTTCAGCTTGCGGATTTCCTCAATATCAAAGGCTTTTTCTTCCCAATTCTCATAGATAAGCCCTTCAACAATACCCCAATCACCCAATCCAGCCACACGGTAACGACGGGGGTTCTGCTGCTTCATGGTTTCAAAAACCTTTTTATCAGCTTCATCCAGCCATTCATTACACATATAGTTGGTAGTCATTGCAAGGGTTTCATCATCCGGGTTATCAAAGAAGCGGGCTTTGATCCAATGGTGTTCATTCCACGGGTTGAAGGTCAGGGTTATTTGCTTGAACAGCCCTGTTTCAGCCGGGATTGCACCACGGATTGATTCATCAAGCATATTGAAATCATCTTCATTGCCGATTTCATACGCTTCTTCAATCCACATCCAACACAAATAGCCGTGTTCAACGGTTATTGAAGTAACTTTCAGCGGATCATCAAGCCCCCGGAAATATATTTTCTGTCCTGTTGGAAGATAGGTCATTTCAAGCGGGCTTTCCTTGATCTCCCAAAATTCAGCAACCCCTAAACGATTGATAGCCCACTTCAATTCTGTAAAGCAGCTATCTTTCAGGGTTCGGAATACCTTTCGGACAACAAGCAAGTTTGCATCCGGGTATTTCATCAGGTTCACGATATACCAAAGGGCGGTTGTTTTAGATTTCTTGCTTGCACGGCTTCCCTTACAAACACGATAACGCCCACGCCACCGCCAAAATGTACCGTAGCCTTTGCCGACATAATCAGGAAGGAAAATCTGCTTTGCCTGTTTAATCTTCAAGTTCATCACCCCCGGAAATTACAACCGGGATTGAACCCCCTACATCAAGATTATCCTTGAACATTCCGTACCGCTTGCCGATCAGTTCAGCCGCTTTCAAGCGTTCCCTTGCAGAAACATCAATATCTGTGATTGTCTGCACACCATCACCGACAAGCTGCAAGGTCTGTTCCCGGTGCTGCCCCCGCATAACGGCGGTAAGGTATTCAAGAAC